>Ga0209581_1000569_pt1 | contig 70300 bp, 62 predicted proteins | sample Coa_R2_FD_187160 | JGI IMG/M metagenome (GOLD analysis project Ga0209581, IMG submission 187160) | Surface soil microbial communities from Centralia Pennsylvania, which are recovering from an underground coalmine fire - Coalmine... | ecosystem: Environmental > Terrestrial > Soil > Unclassified ...
CAAGATTCGAGTGGTTACCAGACGATCCTACGGCTTTCGCACCTATGAGGCCATGGAAATCGCGCTGTATCACAACTTGGGACGATTGCCGGAGCCAGAATCAACCCACAGATTCTGCTGAGGAGGCCCACATCCATGGCCGCAAACAGGGACGTGACTCCATGCCGCTCGTAATCATGCGACTGCCGCGCGGGGACTCCCGGCGCCAGCGGCAGAATCGGCTCGGTCCGATTCAGGGCCTGGACCTGGCTCTTTTCATCCACGCACAAAACGATCGCCCGATCCGGCGGGTTCAGGTACAAGGCCACGATGTCCCGCACCTTCTCCACAAATTGCGGGTCTTTGGAGAACTTTAAGTTCTCCACTCGATGCGGCTGCAATCCGAAAGCATGCCAGATCCGCACGATGGCGTTCTGCGATAGCCCCATCTCCTGGGCCATGAGGCGGGTGGTCCAGTGGGTGCTGTTGGACGGCATCGATTCCAGCGTTTTGGTGACGACCTCCTCAATCTGTTGATCCGTGATTTTTACGCGGCGCGCCGACCCGCGGCTCATCCAGCAGACCGTCCCGCCCAAACTCCCGAAATCGTTCCCGCCATTTGCCGACGGTAGCGCCGCTGACGTGCACCTTCCGCGCCACCTCGGAATTGTTCATCCCCTGTTCACAACCAAGCACGATGCGGGCGCGCATAGCCATGGCCTGCGCCGACTTCGGCCGACGCGCGATCATGTGCAATTTCTCGCGATCCTCCGCTTGGATCTCCAGAGGCTTCTTGGGCCGTCCTGTGCGCATACCCAAGTATGCGGCCGAATCAGGATTTATTCAACGTATTTCTCGCTCAGGACACTAGACCACCGTTATAGTCTCTCGCCGGCGGACAAAGCGTACCTAGCAACCCTGTGGGCAAGGCCGACGATCTTCTGCAGAAAATGAACTCCCGACCGCCGATAGCTGCCTGCGACCGGTGCCGAGACTTCGCGTCCCGCTTTGCCACCGTGAACCCCGTGAGGGGACTGTTTACTAGGCCGGTGATCACCCTGCATACTACGGCGGAAGGCCTGGCAGAAATCAACAATGAAGGGTATTATCGCGACGCCGTGCAAGCGAGGGGGTGCTCGCAATACCTGGCCCAAGCCTTTGTGACCGGGGTGGGCCAATGCGCCTTCACGGCCACACAGATCCTCACGACCCTGGCGGCAATGTGGAATCCTTGCCGCTACGTACATAAAAGATAAACAGGTCCATATACCCTTGACGGCAAATGTGCCATATGGGACCATTGCGCTGGGAAATACAGCATAGGAATACCGCATGCAGAATTATCCCTCGTACCGCAGAACGCCACTGGGCCTCTGGGCAGTGGTGCTGCTGATGTGGGCCGTCCTGGCCCCCGTTCAAGCTCAAACAACTTTGCAGGGACAACTGGTGTTGCGCCCTCTTTCCAACGACGATATCGCGGCCTACACACTTCCCGCCAGCACCCAGCGATCAGGGGGACTGTCGACCGTGGGACTCGGCCAACCTGCCTACCTGGAAGCTCAGGTGAGCAACAGCATAGCCGCCAAGGACATCGCCGGCGTGGACTGGGCGCTGACCAGCAAACCGTCCAGCTCCAAGGCAACGCTGGTGGACGACCCGCTGGGACCCAAGGTGCCCAGTTTTGAGCCCGCCGATCAGGCGGCTTTCCTGGTGGCGGGCCGAAAGATGCTCAGGCCCGACGTGGCGGGCATCTACAAGGTGATGGCCACGATTACCGCCAGCAACGGCGCCACCCTTACCGAGACAACGATGATCACCGCAGCCACCTACGTCGGCATTCAGACGTGCGCCCGCTGCCATGGCGGAGGACCGGCGGGGACAGACTGGTCGATGGCACAATCCTGGTCCAAAACCAGCCACTCCACGATCTTCAAGGACGGCATCAACGGAGTAGCCAGCGACCACTATGCCGTCTCCTGCCTGGGTTGCCACACCGTGGGATACGACACCGATCCCGCCGCAGCCAACGGCGGATTTGACGACGTAGCGAAGCAGTTGAACTGGACTTTTCCGGCCACCATGGCGCCCGGCAACTGGGACGCCCTGCCGGATGCGTTGAAGAACGTCGGCAACATCCAGTGCGAGAACTGCCATGGACCGGGCAGCACACACGTGGCGAACGGCGGCGACCCCCGGCTGATTTCGATCAGCTACGCTTCGGGCGATTGCGGCCAATGCCACGGCGCCATGAGCCATCACTTCAAGATGGGCGAGTGGGTCAATTCCGGACACGCAGTGACCACCCGGGATCCGTCCGGTCCGGGGCGTGAAGGTTGCGTGGGCTGCCACACCGCCGGCGGCTTCATTGCCAAGATGAAAGGGCAACAGATCGTTAATACGGACTACAACGCCATCAACTGCCAGACCTGCCACGATCCGCACGGCCGGACTTCGCCCGACAACACCGCGCACCTGGTGCGCAGTGTCAACCCGGTAACCCTGGCGGATGGCACGGTCATCCAGAATGCCGGGGCCGGCGCGCTGTGCATGAACTGCCATCAGAGCCGCCGAAACGCCGCGCAGTACGTGGCGACCACGGCGGGGAACTCGCATTACGGCCCGCATAGCGGCCCGCAAGCCGACATGCTGGCGGGGACCAACGGGTTCACCTATGGCCTGTCGCTCCCCAGTTCCGCGCACGGCGACGTGACCGAGGATTCCTGCGTGCATTGCCATATGCAGGTGGTGGATGCGACCGACGCGGCGTTCACGCATGCCGGCGGCCACACGTTCCGCGCGAGCTGGGCGGACACCAACAACGCGAAGCACGACCTGGTGAAGGCGTGCCAGGGGTGCCACGGCCCGGACATCACCTCGTTCGACTTTCCGCTCATCGACTATGACGAAGACGGCAAGATTGAAGGCGTGCAGACGGAGGTGCAGCACCTGCTGGATCAACTCTCCACCCTGCTGCCGCCGGCCGGCAAGCCCAAGACCTCGTTAGCGATCGATTCCACATGGACCCAGCCTCAGTTGCAGGCAGCTTACAACTGGCTGTTCGTGCAGAGCGACGGCAGCCGGGGCGTCCACAACATGGCGTACACAGTGGCTCTGCTCAAAGCTTCCATCACGAACCTGGGCCACACGCCCGGCAAGTAAACGGCAACCGGCGGCGGCTCCCGCAGCCGCCGCCACCTCAATCCGAACTGTCAGAGAGTTGCTCTGGCAACCGTTTTCCAGAGGCGACAGCCTCCCCGGAAGGCGTTGGAGTTGTCTCCCAATTTCGCTCCGGCGGGGGCGGTCTTCAGGAGTTTGGCGTTGCCTCCCCCCAGGACCACATAGTCGGCCTGAAGGGCGGCTTTGAGTTTCTTGACCACGTCGGCGACGGCGCTGCGCCACTTCTTCTTGCCCAGGCGGAGGAGGCCGGCGCGGCCCACGTAGTCTTCATAGGTGCGGCCCTTCTTGTAGGGCAGGTGGGCCAATTCCATGGGCTCCAGGACGCCATCCACGATGAGGGCCGAGCCGAGGCCGGTGCCCAGACCGAGGAAGAGCATGCGGCCGCCTTCGTAGCTGCCGAGCGCCTGCATGGCGGCGTCGTTGATGACACGTACGGGGCGGCCGAAGGCCTTGCGGAAATCGAAGCCCACCCAGCCGGGACCGAGATTGTGCGGCTCGGTCACCGGCCGGCCGTGAAGCACCGGGCCGGGATAGCCGATGGACACGGCATCGTATTGCCAGCCGGCGACCGCGCGGCGGACGGCGGCCGCCATGCGGACGGGGGTCAGGTCCGGCCCGGATTCGATCTTGACGGCAGTCCGGCGGCCGGTGGCCAACAGCTTGACGTGGGTGCCTCCCACGTCGATGACCAGGATTTTCCGGGGTTTCTTTTCCATCCGCCGCGAGCCCTTCAGGTTTCCTGCAGCTTGCGCGTGAGGCGCCGCACCAGGGCGCGGGGCGCCAGGCGCACGGATTCGACGCCCACCCGGTTCATGACACCGGGCACCACCAGCACCTGGCCGCGCATCATTCCGCGATAGCCGGCCTCGGCCGCCTGGCGGGCACTCATCATGCCTAGCAGCTTATCGCGCACCAGGCGGGTGTTTTCAATGCGCGCGCGTTTCTGGAACTCGGTGGCGGTGGGGCCGGGGCACAGGGTGGTCACCGTTACGCCAGTGCCGCGCAGTTCCTCCGCGATCGCTTCGGTGAAGGAAAGCACGAAAGCCTTGCTGGCATAGTAGATGGCCATCAGGGGGCCGGGCTGGAAGGCGGCGGTGGAGGCCACGTTCAGGACGCGGCCGGCGCGGCGCTCCAGCATGCCGGGCAGAAAGAGCTTGGTGAGATGCACCAGCGACGTCACGTTGACCTGGATCATGTCGAGTTCCTGGCGCAGGTCGTTGGAGGCGAATGGCCCGCAGAGGCCGAACCCGGCGTTGTTCACCAGGCAATCGGCGGCGCGCACCTGTTCGAAAAGGAACCAGGGGGCCTGGGGCTGGCTGAGGTCCGCCGGAATGACGCGCACGGCGGCGTGCGAGAGAGACTGCATTTCGGCGGCGACTCTTTCGAGGCGCGCGGCATCGCGGGCCACCAGCACGAGCTCATATCCGTCCCCCGCGAACAGCCGGGCGAGCTCGTAGCCGATGCCGGCAGTGGCCCCGGTAATAAGTGCGGTCTGAGACATAAGCGCTGGCTCTCCCCAGGCCTGGAGAATCCAGCCCGAGTGTAACAGATGCCGTGCTGGCCTGTCACGCCGCGCGGTATGCTAAGACCTGCGAGAAAGCCCAGGCCGCGCGCCCCACACTATGCTGCAGAACCTGTATCACTGGCTGCCACCCGAGGGCGTCAAGATTCTGCTGGTGCTGTTTCTTTCCTTTCTGGTGGGCCTGGAGCGAGAGGAGCGGAAGGGGGCCGGCGACCAATATCTTTTCGGTGGCGTGCGCACGTTTCCGCTCATCGGGCTGATCGGCTACAGCATGGCGCTGCTGTTCGGATCGGAATGGCTGCCGCTGACGGTGGGCTTCGCGGTGGTGGGCGGGTTCCTGATGCTTTCCTACCGGCACAAGCTGCAGGCGTACGGCACGGCGGGCGTCACCTCGGAAATGTCCGGCCTGACGACCTTCCTGGTGGGCGCGCTGGTATACCGCGAGCAGTTCTGGATCGCCACAACGCTGAGCGTGGCCAGCATGCTGCTGCTAGAGCTGAAGGGGGCGCTCGAAAAGCTCACCCGGCGGATCGAGCCGGACGAGGTGCTGACCTTCAGCAAGTTCCTGCTGCTGACCGCGGTGGTGCTGCCGGTGCTGCCCAACCAGGATTTCGGCCCCTTCCAGATCAATCCGTTCAAGACCTGGCTGGTGGTGGTGGCAGTGAGCACGATTTCCTACGGCAGCTACGTGATTCAGCGGCTGACCAAGGAGCAGGGCGGCGTGCTGCTGGCGGCCCTGCTGGGTGGGGCGTACTCCTCGACGGTGACCACGGTGGTGCTGTCCCGCCGGGCGGGCCGCGAGAACCGGCCGCACCTGTTCGCCGGGGGCACGCTGATGGCTTCCGGGGTGATGTATGTGCGGCTGGCGGCGCTGGTGGGGATGTTCAACGTGAGCCTGCTGGCGCGGCTGGGGCTGCCGCTGGCAGCGCTGGCGGTGGCGGCGACGGCCGCGGGGTGGTTCTGGTCGCGGTTGCCGGACCCCAGCGAGCAGAAGATCGCGCGGGAATACGTCTCCCGGAACCCGCTGGAACTGGGCGCGGCCGTGCTGTTCGCGCTGTTCTTCCTGGCGATGGTGGTGGCCACGCACCTGACCGTGCAATACCTGGGCAACGGCGGCGTCTACACGCTGGCGCTGATCATGGGAGTGACCGACGTGGACCCCTTCATCATGGGAATGACGCAAACGGCCGGGACGGCCACGCCGCTGACGGTGGCGGCGGCGTCCATCGTGATCGCCGCAGCCAGCAACAACCTGGTAAAGGGAATTTACGCGCACGCGATCGCGGACCGGCAGACGGGCAGGCAGAGCCTGGCGCTGCTGGCCGCGCTGGCACTGGCCGGGCTGGCGCCGCTGTTGTGGATATGAGCGAAAGCCTCCCCGAGGCAAGGGGACGTGGGTTACGAACCGCTCATGGAGGCCAGGAATTCGGCGTTGTTGCGCGTCTTGGCGAGCTTGTCGAGCAGCAGTTCCATGGTCTCGACCGGGGAGAGCGGCGTCAGGACCTTGCGCAGGATCCACACGCGGTTGAGCTCTTCCTTGGGCAGCAGCAGCTCTTCCTTGCGGGTGCCGCTCTTGTTGATGTCGATGGCCGGGAACACGCGCTTATCCACCAGCTTGCGGTCCAGGTGAACTTCCATGTTGCCGGTGCCCTTGAACTCCTCGAAGATCACGTCGTCCATGCGGCTGCCGGTGTCGATCAGGGCGGTGGCGATGATGGTCATTGAGCCGCCCTCCTCGATGTTGCGTGCGGCACCGAAGAAGCGCTTGGGGCGCTGCAGCGCGTTGGAGTCCACGCCGCCGGAGAGGATCTTGCCGGAAGCCGGAACGATGGTGTTGTAGGCGCGCGCCAGGCGGGTGATGGAGTCCAGCAGGATGACCACGTCGCGCTTGTGCTCGACCAGCCGCTTGGCTTTTTCGATGACCATCTCGGCCACCTGCACGTGGCGGGCGGCAGGCTCGTCGAAAGTGGAGCTGATGACTTCACCCTTGACGGAGCGCTGCATGTCGGTGACTTCCTCGGGCCGCTCGTCGATCAACAGGACGATCAGGACGATTTCCGGATGGTTGGCTGTGATGGAGTGGGCGATGGACTGCAGCAACATGGTCTTGCCGGTGCGGGGCGGCGAGACGATCAGGCCGCGCTGTCCCCTGCCCAGGGGAGTCAGCAGATCCATGACGCGGCCGGAGTAATTCTCGCGCACGGTTTCCAGGCGCACACGCTCGTTAGGATAGAGCGGCGTCAAGTTGTCGAAGAAGATTTTGTTGCGGGCTTCCTCGGGGGGCTCGAAGTTGATGGCGTCGACTTTGAGCAGGGCGAAGTAGCGCTCGCCCTCCTGCGGCGGGCGGATCTGGCCGGAGATGGTGTCGCCAGTGCGCAGGTCGAAGCGCCGGATCTGGGAGGGGGAGACGTAGACATCGTCGGGCCCGGGCAGGTAGTTGTACTCGGGGGAGCGCAGAAAGCCGTAGCCTTCCGGAAGGCATTCGAGTACGCCCTGGGAGAAAATCAGGCCGCTTTTTTCGGCCTGGGCCTCGAGGATGCGGAAGATCAGGTCCTGCTTACGCAGGCCGGCGGCTCCCGCCAGGCCGAGTTCCCGCGCGACCTGGTTCAGCTTCTGAATGCTGAGGTCCTTGAGAGCACCCAGGTTCAGGGTCTGCGCCTGGCGCGGAGGGGGCGGGGGCGGAGGGGGCGGCGCAGGCGCTTCCGGCGGATGGTTTCCGGGATTGGCTGCGGTGGGGACTGCCGGTTCGGCGGGTTGTTCGGTTTTGTTGGGATTTTTCTTCACAGGATCCTCTCTCAGACAGCCGGGAATTGCGTCTTGCTATCTTGGAAGGAATTACAGTCAGGGCCGGAGGATATGGCCCCAAGATTTGAGTATAGCAGCAAATCGGGGCGGCGGTCTCCGGCTGGTCAAGCCGGGTACACGCGAATCAGCCATTCGGCGAACAGGGCGGGCTTGGGGGCGCCCTCCAGTTCCACGGTGACGGCCCAGAGGAGCTGTACGGCGTCCTCCACGATGGTGAGCCCCTTGAGGGTGAAGCGGGCCCGGATACGCCCGCCGGCGGGCACGGCCTGGGGAAAGCGCACGCGGTTGAGGCCGTAGTTGATCTTCATGCGGCAGCCGCCGATCTCGAAGGCTAGCGCCGAGAGATGGCTGAGCAGAGAGAGGGTGAGGAAGCCGTGGGCGATGGGCACGCCGTAAGGCGATTCCTTCCGCGCGCGTTCCACGTCCACGTGGATCCACTGGGGGTCCTCGATGGCGTCGGCAAAGTGCTGGATGCGCGCCTGCTCGACGGAGATCCAAGGGCTGACGGCCACCTCCTGACCCAGCAAGGGGCGAAGTTCATCGACGCCGGCGAAGAAGCGGGGCATAACAGAGGATGCTCAGCGAAAGGTGCGCAGGCGCGGCTCATCCAAATGTGCCACGCCGTTGAAAGTGAATAGGGTGAGGTCGCGCTCGTGCAAGCGCATAGTGGTGAGCGCGGAGTTGTACATCACGCCGGCCACACGCATGAGCTGGCCGTTGTGCACGCCCAAGGCCATGCCCAGCCAGATGGCGATGGGCATGGCGGAGGTAAAAACGGCTACGGTCTCGCCGGAGCGGCGGCCGGCCAGGGTCTCCAGTGCGCCGCAGACACGCGTGTGAAACTCGAGCCAGGATTCCGCGCGGGTAGGATAGCGGCCCTCCATCCAGGCGCGCATCACCAGCGTGTCGCAGTGCGTCCAGGAGCGGTGCTCGGCGGCTTGATCGTCCGCCAGCCGGTCCAGCAGTTCGGTATGGAGGCGGTGAAACTCGGGGTCCTCGGCGCACATCACGGGGGCCAGTTCCTCAAAGACAGCGGTGAGATCGAACTCGCTCCAGTGCGGATCGTGGATAGGCGGCGGCAATTCTAGGCCGGCCTCGCGGTAGGCGCGGCAAACCTCAGCGGCGGTCTGGCGCTGGCGCTCCAGGCCGCCCGCGTAGACGGCGTCGAAGCACACCTTCCGCGCAGCCAGGTGGCGGCCCAGGAGGTAAGACTGTTCGCGCCCCAACGCGGAGAGGGTGTCGTAGTGCTGGCGCAGGCCGGCCTGGCCGTGCCGGATGAGATAGAGGGAGCTCAAACGGTCAGAACCTCTCCGCCACCCGGGCGGCGGCCTCGATGAGGCCGCGCACGCGCAGGTCGAAATGCCGGAAGCGCTCATCGCGGGTTTGCCCGCGGCGATAGCGGTAGTAGATCTGCTGGAGGACCACGGCCACTTTGAAAAGTCCGAACACCTCATAATAGCCGAGGCCGGAGAGGTCACGCCCGGTGCGCGCCGCGTAACGCTCGGTAAGCTGCGCGCGGGTGTACCAGCCGGGACGGGCGGTCACGGCGCTGATGGCTTCGCGGCGCTCCGGGGGGTCGCCGGCTTCGGGCCAATAGCACAGCACGCAGCCCAGGTCCACCAGGGGGTCGCCGGCGGTGGCCATCTCCCAGTCCAGCACGGCAGTGACGCGGCAGGGGTCGCGCGGATCGAGCATGACGTTGTCCAGCTTGTAGTCGTTGTGCACCAGGGTGGGCGGACCGGAGGCGGGCAGGCGGTCGGCCAGCCAGCGGATGAGCCAGTCCATTTGCGGGCTCTCGCCAGTGCGGGCGCGCTCCCAGCGCTCGGCCCAGCCGCGCACCTGGCGCTCCAGGAAACCCGCAGGCCGGCCCAGCAGAACGCCGCTCGCGTCCACGGCGTGCAGGGCGGCCAGGCACTCGACGAATGCCTGGCTCACGAGGCGGCCGAATTCGGCATCTCCAGCAAGACCGGGGGGCAGCTCGCGGCGCAGGATCAGGCCTTCACGCCGCTCCATGACGAAGAAGACGGCGCCCAGGACCGCCGGATCCTCGCACAGCAGCAAGGCGCGCGGGGCCAGGGGGAAGAGGGGATGGACGGCGCGGAGGACGTTGTATTCGCGCGCCATGTCGTGCGCTTTGGGGGCTACGGGGCCGAGCGGCGGGCGACGCAGCACATATTCGCGGCCGCCCGCGCGCAGCAGGTAGGTGAGATTGGAATGGCCGCCGGGGAACTGCCGGATTTCGAGCCCCTCACCGGCCCCCGGAAGCTTGCCGGACAGGTAGGCGGCCAGCGCCCGTACGTCCAGCTCTTCCCCCGGGCGGATGGGAGCGGCGTCGGCCACAGGTTAGCGGTCAGCCGCGATGGCCAAGCGCAGTTCGTCAAGCGCCATGCGGATGTGCTCCATGGCCTTGACCCGGTGCCCGCCGAAGTCGCGGTCGGCGTGCTTCAGGGATTCCTGAGCGTCAAGGAGCGACTTTTGCGCGGCACGGATCATGGGGTGCGGTTCATAGGTGAAAGCGTTCCAGGTGAGCGCCAGACCCATACCGAGGACAACCAGCGAAGTTTTTTTGAGCATCGTTTGTTACCTCCTCTCGAGTGCTATCGGAGCGGAATTCCCGCGAATATCCCTAGTAGACTACCACGAGGGCGGCTGGGCCGCGCACCGGCGTTACAATCGGAGCAAGCGTGAAAATCACGATATCCAAGGAGAACTACCTGAAGGCTATCGCGGAAGCAGAATCGGAGGGTGAGGCTGTCAAGCCGGCGACGCTTTCCCGCTGGCTGGAGGTCTCGGCGCCGGCGGTCACCATGGCGACCCGACGGCTGAAACGCGACGGGTTGATCCGGGTGGGAGCGGAAGGCCAGATTCGTCTGACGGCCGCGGGCCGCGAGATCGCCAATCGCCTGCTGAACCGGCACCACCTGATCGAGCGCATGCTGACGGAAATCTTCGGCATGGAATGGTACAAGGTGCACGACGAAGCCGAGCAATTAGAACACGCGGTTTCAGCCGACTTCGAGCACCGGCTCGTGGAGAGGCTGGGCAGCGGCGGGACGTGCCCGCACGGCAACATGGTAGGCGTGGACACGCCGGCAGACCGCCGCCGCCGGGGGCTGCTGCCGCTCGACGAGGGCGCCGAGGCGCAGACCTTTTGCGTGGCCAGCGTGTACGAGCGCGACCGTCAGCTGCTCGAATACCTGGAAGGGATGGGCGTACGCCCGGGTGTGACGCTGCGCCTGCAAACGAAGAACTGCGATGAAACGCTGACGCTGCGCGTGGAAGGCCGGCCGGTGCAGATCGGCCGCCCGGCGGCGCGGAAAATCTGGGTGGCGCCCCAGGCGAACGGGGAGAGGGGATAAACGCTGTGGGGCCCGGTAACATAGAATCGAGGAGAGGGATGCCGTTCCATCCAGTGCGCATATTTTCAGCCGCCGGGCTGGCGGCGCTGCTCGTTCTGGCGGTATGCGAGGGCGGCGCGCGGGAACCCGCCATGGTCCACCTGGCGCGGGTACCCGCCGGAGGTTTGCAACCGCAGGCCGCGCTGGACCGGCAGGGTGTCCTGCACCTGATCTACCTGGCTGGGGATCCCGCCGCCGCGGACATTTACTATGTGCGCAAGGGGCCGCACGACGCGGACTTCTCCGTCCCGCTCCGGGTGAACAGCCAGTCCGGCAGCGCCATTGCGTTGGGCACCATCCGCGGCGCGCAGATCGCCATTGGCCGGGCAGGCCGCGTGCACGTGGCCTGGAATGGCTCGCGGACGGCGCAACCGCAAGGCCCCGGGGGGGCCACGCCCATGTTGTACAGCCGGCTGAATGAGAGCGGAACAGCCTTCGAACCGCAGCGCAACGTGATCCAGGCGGCGTACGGACTGGACGGCGGAGGATCGCTGGCCGCGGACTCCAAAGGCGGCGTGTTCGTCTTCTGGCACGCGCCCGTGCCGGGCACGCAGGGCGAAACGAACCGCGCGGTGTGGATCGCGCGCTCCTATGACGATGGCAGCACGTTCGCCCGCGAGACGCGTGCGTGGTCCGAGCCGACCGGCGCCTGCGGATGCTGCGGCATGCGCGCGATGGCCGGAGAGGACGGCACGCTCTATGCGCTCTATCGGGCGGCCACCGGAGGGGTGGACCGCGACACCGTGCTGCTGGTCTCGCGCGACCGCGGCACAACTTTCCGCGGCACGCGCGTGCATCCCTGGAAGCTGAACGCCTGCCCGATGAGCAGCGCCTTTCTCGCGCCAGTGAAGGGCGGTGCGCTCGCGGCCTGGGAAACCGAAAAGCAGGTGTACTTCGCCCGGGCGGACGAGCGCACGCTGCGGGTGACCACGCCGGTGGCGGCGCCCGGCGAAGGCAGCCGCAAACATCCGGTGATGGCGGTGAACGCGGCGGGCGACACCATCCTGGTGTGGACAGAGGGCACCGGGTGGAAGAAGGGCGGCTCGCTGCGCTGGCAGGTTTTCGACTCTTCCGGGGCGACCAAGGCCGAGTCCGGCGTGGCCCCGGGTGTGTCTGCCTGGAGCCTGGCCGCGGTCTATCCGCGTCCGGACGGCGGCTTCACGATTCTCTACTGACGTTATTTTTTCTGGAGCACGCCCACATTTTCGGCGTTGAGCTTGCGTTCGAGCGGCGTGCCGGAAAATTTGGCAATCGTCAGTTCGGCGCGATAGAGCACCTTGCAGCCCTTCTCCAGGTGTCCCCCGAAAGCGCCGCTGAGGTTGGAGAGAGTCATGTGCAGATGCGGCTCGCCGGCGGCGATCAGCCCGTTGATGTTGAGGATTTCCATGGGGCCTTTGCGGGTCATGAATTTATCCTCGGGCTTGGCGGCCAGCGAACTGACGGCGTGGAACGTGCACTCCTGCAACGAACCCGCCGCAGTCAGCACGGCGCCGTCGGAGATGTGATAGTCCCGGATGGCCTTCTCAATCGACTCCAGCAGCAGGTCTCCGCGGTCCAGGCGAAGGCGATAGATCTCCTGAATCTGCGCGCCTCCAAAGACGTTGGGCGGGTTGGCATGCTGCGCGCTCGCGGGTCCGGCCGTCCAGAGGGCCAAGGCGCCGGCAATGCATCCGAAAAGTCTGGGAATCCGCATGATTTCTCCTTCAGGAAGTGTACCGCGGAGAAAACGCGGCGCTGGCGGGCGAGGGCGGCGGGGCACCGTCAGGCTGCCGGGACCCAATTCACCATGGCCTCCCATTCGGCAAAGGCCGCCAGGGCCGCCGCCTCGTGGGGAAAAAGCCAGAATACGCGGTCCAGCATGGTGAGGCGCAGGACCTCGCGTATGCGCTTGTTCGCCCCAGCCAGAACCAGGAAACCGCGTGCGCGCCTGACGGTATGGTACAGTCCCACGAAGAACGACAGGCCGGAGGACCCGGCACAGGGGATCTGGCTACAGTCCAGCAATACCTTGCGGCAGCCGGAACGCTGAATTTCGTTTTTCGCACGTTGATATTCTTCGTCCACGCCGGCCGCAAACCGGCCAGCCAGCCGCAAGACCAACACGTCTCCCCGCACTTCATCCTGAATGGTCATCACGCCTCCGAACGGATCTGAAGTTATACCGTGAGGTAGTGTCGCGAGGCGGGTGCTCCGTTACACCCGCAAGGGGATCGCGCGGGCATATACTGTTCGCTTCACCCGGAGGGAAAATGCCTCGCCGCCTTTACTCTGCCGTGCTGCTGTTTTTGTTTCTGAGCGCCGCCGGCGCGCGGGCTGAAACGCGCCGGATTGCGCCGGACCGCTATTACGACACCTTTTCGGCCGCGCACCCGCCGGTGGCCCGCCTGCGGCCCGGAGACACGGTGGTTACCAAGACGCTGGACTCGCGCGGGCGCGACCAGAGCGGCCAGCTCATCATGGACGCGGACAACGTGCTTACCGGACCGTTCTATATCGAAGGCGCGGAACCCGGCGACACGCTGGTAGTGACGCTCGATCGCGTGCGATTGAACCGCGGCTGGGGCTGGAACGGCGTGCGCGTTTCGACGGACGCGCTCGCGCCCGAAACCATCGAGCACCTGTTTCCGGCCGATTGTTGCGACGCCTGGCTGCAACCGAAGCGACACAATGCGCTGCGCTGGAATCTGGACCTGGCGCGCGGAGTAGTGGCCCCGTCCCGCCCGCTGGGCGGGCGCGCGAAACTGGAGTTTCCTGCGCGCCCCGCGCTGGGCTGCATAGGAGTGGCTCCCTCGGAAGCGCAGGCCATCTCGTCGGGCTCGGCCGGATCGTTTGGCGGCAACATCGATTTCAACGGCATGGGTGAAGGCGCCATCGTCTACCTGCCGGTCTTCACGCCCGGCGCCCTGCTCTTCGTGGGGGACGGCCACGCCGGGCACGGCGACGGCGAACTACTCGGGCAGGGCACGGAGACTTCCATGGACGTGCAGTTCACGGTGAACCTGCGCAAGCATCATCCCATCCAGTGGCCGCGCCTGGAAAACCAGGAATCGCTGGTGACCTTTGGGCTTACGCCCGGAGCCATCGAGCGCGGGTTCCGCGACGCCATTTCCGAGATGCTCCGCTGGCTCACATCCGACTACGGCCTGGCGCCGCAGGAGGCGCACGTGCTTTTGGGCATGGCGGCGGAATTGAAGGTGGGCTCGTGGTTCAACACTTCGGTGTGCCAAGTGCCGAAGAAGTATGTGCCGCGCGCCCGGCAGGCGTCCGGGGCGAGCGGCAGGAAGTGATAGAATGGCGCCACATGGGAGGATGCTGCCTGGCTCTGCTTGCGGCCGTCGTGCCGCTGGCCGCGCAGACGGACGGCGCCGCCCTTTTTGAGAGCCGCATCCGGCCGGTGCTGGCGGCCAAGTGTTATCCCTGCCATTCCTCGAGGCTGAAGTCTCCCATGGGCGGCTTTACGCTGGACACGCGGGCGGGGCTGCGAAAAGGAGGAGCCTCCGGCCCGGTGCTGATCCCGGGAAAGCCCGAGGAGAGCCGGCTGCTCGCAGCCTTGCGGTACAACGATCCGCACCTGCGTATGCCGCCCACCGGAAAGCTTCCCGCCGAGGTGATTGCGAATTTCGCCGCGTGGATCGCCGCCGGCGCTCCGGACCCGCGGGAGGATGCCGGCACGCCCGGCGCCGGAGCGGCCCGCGCGCCGGCCATCGAGAAGGGCCGCGCGTGGTGGGCGTTTCAGCCGGTGCGGGAGATGGCTCCGCCGCAGGTGATGGAAAGCGCCTGGCCGCGCACCAAGATCGATGCCTTTCTGCTGGCCAAGCTGGAGGCCTGCGGCTTGAAACCGTCGCCGCCCGCGGATGCCCGCGACCTGATCCGGCGGGCCTCGCTGGACCTGACCGGACTGGCGCCCTCCTACGAGGAAGTGGCGGCGTTCGCCGCGGATTCCTCTCCGCAGGCCTATGACCGGTTGATCGAGCAGCTGCTGGCCTCGCCGCACTATGGCGAACGCTGGGGCCGCTACTGGCTGGATGTGGCCCGCTACGCGGAAGACAACCAGAACAACGGGCCGACCAATCCGTATTATCCCTATGCGTGGCGCTACCGCGACTGGGTGATTGAGGCGCTGAACCAGGATGTCCCCTACGACCGGTTCGTGGAACTGCAACTGGCGGCGGACCAGATGCCCGGCGTGCCGCGCGACCAGTGGCGCGCGCTAGGCTACCTGGGGATAGGCCCGGTCACGCACAAAGATGGCCGGCTCTCGCGGGACGTGCTGCTCACCTTTGCCGCGGACGATTGGGACGAGCGCATCGACGCGGTCTCGCGCGGATTGCTGGGTCTGACGGTAAGCTGCGCGCGCTGCCATGACCACAAGTTCGACCCCATCAGCACGCAGGACTATTACAGCCTGGCCGGCGTGTTCGCTTCCACGTCCGCCGTGGAGCGCCCGCTGTTCGAGATCGATCCGCAGACGGAAAGCCGCTTCCTGTGGCTGGAGCAGCGCATTCACGAACTCACCTACGTGGCCAACCTGCTGGAGAAGGAACCCGGTACCAAGCCCGCGGAATCCGCGGCCAAGGCGGCGCGCTTTCACGCCGAACTGCGCACACTCCAGGCGGAGGTGGATGCCCTGGGGCAGCGCTATCCGGAGTTGCCCAAGGAGATCGCGCGCTACGCGGCCATCGGGCGGGTGGGCATGGCGAAGCCGCGCAGCGAAGACGCGCCCTTCATGAACGCGGTGTACGACGCCTCCCTGTGGGTGGACGGATCGGACCCGGATCTCACCATGCTGGAATACCGGCCGGGGCAGGCCCGGGATCTCCCCGTGTTCCAGCGCGGCAACGTGGACCAGCCCGGCCCGCCGGCGCCGCGGCGGTTTCCGGCGGTGCTGGCGAAGGCTCCGGACGCTGCCTTCCGCAGCGGCTCCGGGCGCCTGGATCTGGCCCAAAAGATCTTCACGGACGCGGCGCCGCTGGCGGCCCGGGTGATGGTGAATCGCGTGTGGGCCTGGCATTTGGGCAAGCCGCTGGTGGGCACACCGAGCGATTTCGGCGCGCAGGGGGAGCCTCCCTCGCACCCGGAGCTGCTGGACGATCTGGCGGCGCGCTTCATAGCGCACGGCTGGTCCCTGAAGTGGCTGCACCGCGAGATCATGCGATCGGCCGCGTATCGCCAGTCCAGCCGGGCGCGGGCAGACTGCGAGAGGATCGATCCGACGAACCGGCTGCAGTGGCGCATGAATGCCCGGCGCATGGATATCGAAGCGTATCGCGACGCGGTCCTGCGGGCGGCCGGCACGATGGATGAGAGCTTGTACGGTCCCTCGCGGGACCTGGACGCGCCCGGCAACACGCGGCGCACCATCTACGCCACCGTAAGCCGGCAGACGCTGCACACCATCTTTGGGTTGTACGACCTGCCGGATCCTTCGCAGCACAGCCCGGGCCGCGAGGTCACCACTACGGCCCTGCAGCAGTTGTTCGTGCTGAACAGTCCGTTCTTCCAGCAGCAGGCGGCAGCGCTGGCCGGCCGCGTTTCGGGGGAGCCGGACCGGAAGGCGCAGATCCGCGCGCTGTACCGGCGCGTGCTGGCCCGCGATCCGGGCGCGGACGAACTGGATCTGGCCATCACGTACCTGAACCGCGACCCGCTGGAGCGCTATGCGCAGGCGCTGCTGGCGACCAACGAATTTCTGTACTGGCCATGAGCGAAAAGCTTTCGCGGCGATCCTGGATCGAGTCCCTGTGCGGCGGGCTGGGCGCGGTGGGGCTGGCCGGTATGTTCGCGCCAGAGGCCCGGGCGGCGTCCGGATTCCCCAATTTTCCTCCCCGGGCCAAACACGTCATCCTGCTGTTCATGGCGGGCGGGCCTTCGCAGCTCGACCTGTTCGACCCCAAGCCTGCCCTGGCCAAGTTCGCCGGCCAGCGGCCGCCTTCGGTGGACCTGCGCACCGAGAGGGTAACCGGCGGCCTGCTGCCCTCCTCGTTCGCGTTTCGCCCGCAGGGGCAGAGCGGCATCCCCGTGAGCGAACTGCTGCCGCACCTGGCAGGCGTCATCGACGAGTTGTGCGTGATCCGCTCGATGTACACTTTCAATCCCACGCATAACCCGGCGCGCTTCCTGTTCTACACCGGAAGCATCACCACGGTGCGCCCGTCGATGGGCGCCTGGATCTCCTATGGGCTGGGAACGGAAAACCGGAACCTGCCCGGATTCGTGGTGCTCAGCCCGGATGCGGGCTACTCCTACCTGTGGCGCTCGGGCTTTCTTCCCTCGGAGCACCAGGGGACGTATTTCAACGACGCCGAGACGGAACCCGAGAAGATGATCCGCTACCTGCGCAACACGCAGATGGACGCCACGGCGCAGCGGCGGCAGCTCGACCTGATCCAGGTGTTGAATCGGAGGCACGAGGCGGCGGCCGGGCCGGACCGCTTCCTGGACGCGCGCATCCAAGCCATGGAGACCGCCTACCGCATGCAACTCGAAGCGCTGGATGTATTCGACATCCGTAAGGAACCGGAGGCGGTACGCGCCGAATACGGAACCACGCCATTCGCCAACGGCTGCCTGCTGGCCCGGCGGCTGGTGGAGAAAGGCGTGCGCTGCGTGCACGTGTACTACGGCCAGGGGCAGCCCTGGGACGATCACAAGGACATCCATGCCAACCTGGTGAAGCGATGCCCGGACATGGACCAGGCGGCGGCCGCGCTGATCCGCGATCTGAAGCAGCGCGGGCTGCTGAAAGAGACGCTGGTGGTGTGGGGAGGCGAGTTCGGCCGCACTCCGGTTTCGGAAAACGGCGACGGACGCGACCACAACCCTTACGGTTTCACTATGTGGATGGCCGGCGGAGGTGCCAAAGGCGGGCTGGCCTACGGGAACACCGACGAGTTCGGATTCCAGGCCGTGGAGAACCGGGTTTCTATCCACGATCTGCACGCCACCATCCTGTACCTGCTGGGCATCGACCACGAGAAGCTGACCTACCGCTATGCGGGCCGCGACTTCCGGCTCACGGACGTCGCCGGGCAAGTGGTCCGCGGCGCCATCGCCTGAACGTGCAGGCGCGCCTCAGTCCAGCCCGAAGGCCATCAGCACATCGCCGATCGCGATGGCCACCTGCTGCCGGCCGTGGCTGAGATAACTGATGGGGTTGGCGAAGCTGACATCGTTGGCGGGAAAGTGCCAGAGGTCATTGCCGGTGCGCGCATCGAGGGCGAAGAACTGGCCTTCCATGGTGCTGCCGAACACCAGGCCGCCGGCGGTCGAGAGCACGCCCGACCACGGCGCGGTCTGCATCCTGTGACGCCAGAGGATCTCGCCGGTTTGCGGCCGCATGGCCAGGATCACGCCGTGGCCGGGATCGGCGGGGTTTTCCTTTCCTCCGCCCCCGCCGAAGCTCATGCCGGGCCGGTAGACGGCCTCAACCTTGAAGTAAATCTCGCCCTTCTCGCGCACGGGTACATACAGCAGGCCGGTCTTCGGGTTGTAGCTGGGCGAGAACCAGTTCAACCCGCCATCACTGCCCGGCCAGACGGGAACGCCTGCCTCGGTGGGCGAGGTGTTGGGCAGGGGAATGGGGCGTCCCCGGGCGTCGATGCCTTTGGCCCAGGTCTGCCGCACGTAGGGCCGGGACAGCAGGTACTCGCCCGTGCGGCGGTCGAACACGTAATAGAAGCCGTTGCGATTGGGGTGGAGGAGCAGCTTTCTCTGACGTCCGGCGAACATCAGGTCGGCCAGCACGGGGACCTGCGTGGCGTCCCAGTCGTGTGTGTCGTGCGGCGTGTACTGGAAATACCATTTCAATTTGCCGGTGTCGGCATCGAGGGCCACCATGGAATCAGTAAACAGGTTGTCGCCGGCGCGATGCTCGTCGTTCCAGTCGGGCCCCGGGTTGCCTGTGCCCCAGTAAATCAGGTTCAGCTCGGGATCGAAGGAGCCGGTGGTCCAGGTGGAGCCGCCGCCGGTTTTCCAGGAGTCGCCTTCCCATGTGCCGAAATGCGGGTCGTCCGGTCCGGGGATGGTGTAGAAGCGCCACACGCGGCGGCCCGTGGCAGCGTCGCAAGCGTCCACAAATCCGCGAATGCCGTACTCGCCACCCGCGATGCCGGCAATCACCTTGTCCTTGACGGCCAGCGGGGCGGCGGTACCCGCGTACCCGGCGCGGTAGTCGGCCTGTACGGCCTCCCACAAGAGGCGGCCGGACCGTGCGTCGAGCGCGATCAGCCTGGCATCCACGGTGCTCATGAACAGGCGGCCGTCCAGAATCGCCAGGCCCCGGTTCACCTGGCCGCAGCAGGCATGCACGTCTTCGGGCACCGGATGGTGGTAGGTCCAAAAGGTCCGGCCGGTGCGTGTATCGATGGCCACCACGTCGTTGGGCGGCCGCGTGGCGTAGAGGATGCCGTCCACCACGAGCGGCGTGGTTTCCACGTGGTGGGTGGTCTTCATCTGGTAGATCCATTGAAGACGCAGGCGGCCCACGTTGCCGGCGTCAATCTGGTCCAGGGCGCTGTAGCGGTAGCCGCGATAGTTGCCGGAGTACATCAGCCAGTTGCCGGGCTCCTGGTCGGCGCGCAGCAGGCGGGTGTAGGGGACCGAGTCTTCGCCCCAGACGGCGCCGGTAGCCAGCAACACGCCGCACATCCAGAGCAGCTTCACGGTTCCCCCCGCAGGGAGTTCAGGTACGCCACCAAGTCGTTCAGTTCGGTTTCCGAAAATGCGGCCCGGTAGGAAGGCATGAGGGACTCTTTCTGGATTTGCACCTCTCGCACCTCGTTCTTCAGAAAGGAGCGCAGTTCGCCGCCCAAATCGCGAAGCTGGATAGAGTAATCATCCTGATTGAGCACGACGCCACGGATTGTGGAGCCTTGCAGGGTCACCACCGTGGCGGCGCGATATTCCGGAGCGATGGAAGCGCCGGGGTCAACCAGCGACTCGCGCAGAAACCGCAGCGCGCGGCGCAAGCCGATTTGCGTCAAATCCGGCCCCAGGGTGCCACCGCGGCCGTTGACGGCGTGGCAGGCAGGGCATCCTCCCTTCCCCTCGTAAAGCAGCCTGCCGGCCTGCGCGTCGCCGGCAGCCTTCTCCTCCGCGCCGGCCTGGCCCAGCCGCCGCACATAGGCGATGATCCGCCAGACCTCCTCCTGGGAGAGGTGCGTGCCGGGCATCTCCGTGCCGGGTACGCCGCGGCGCACGGTCAGGAACAATTCGCGATCCGAGCCGCCGTGGCGGTAGCGGCCGGTGGTAAGGTTCACGCCCCGCCCGCCTTCGCCTTCCGGTCCGTGGCACTGAGCGCAATGACCCAGAAAGTACTGATGGCCCTTCGCTACGTCGGCGGCCGAGGTATAGGGATTGGAGGCCGGGAGGTTCTCGTCCCGCCGCACGGTCCGCTCCTGTCCCTCCTGCCCGGCCGCGGCGCCGAGGCATAGAAGGAAGAGGCAGCAGAGGAGCCCGGGCGAAAAACGCATAGAGCGAGATTCAGAGATGATACAACATCGGGCGCCTCAGGTTCCAAAACACGCTGCCTGACGGTCGCGGCCCAGTAAGCTGGCGGGGACCGGCGGACGCTACTGCTTCTTGGGGTTAATCATGATGTGCGCGCCGGCGGTGCCGGGAGACATCAGCCAGGGGGCATTGTCGCTGGGCTTGGTAGAGAGGCCAGTGGATTCCGGCGTCGCGTACGGCACGTAGATGACCCACCGCAGGTAGGCGTTAGCGACCTTTCCGGTGGCCGGATCGTAACCGCTGCCAGTCAGCACGTAGAGCGTATGCGGGGTGCGCGGCAGCGCCAGTTTCCCCTCCGCGACTTCCTTCCAGCGGACGTCGTTGCGCGCTTTTCCGGTAACGTTCTGGGCCAGCAACTCGCGCCCGCGCGCCATATACGGTTCGAGGTCGCGGTGATAGCAAGCCACGCTAAAGGTTTTCTTGTTAGGATCGCTGGCCAGGCAGATGAGCTCGTTGGAGCCCTCGCGCAGTTTGACGAGCTTACCCTGCGCATCGTAACCCAACACGGCCGCGCCCTCACGCAGTTCCTGGGGGGCGGCGAGCACGGCGGAAGCGATCTGGACTGCCGGAGGCGCTATTTCGGCCCCGGCGCAGAGGCCGGCCCCCAGCATCGCGGTCAAGAGCAACCCATGAGTGATTTTCATGCAGCAGCCATTTTACACCGCGCGCGGCCACGGACCGCAAAATCACAGGTCATCTATATTAAGATACGAATATACTTATGCTCTGGAGGTGAGCCGATGACGATCCCGCGGAGATCCTTCCTCCACGAGGTTGCCGGCGCCTTGAGTCTGCCGGCGCTCTCGCAGGCGATCCAGGCCACGTCATCCCCCTATCGTCGACCGAAACTCAAAATCACGGATATTCGCACGGCGGAAATCGCTCTCCACGGGCACCAGACGCACGTGCGGATCTATACCGACCAGGACATCACCGGCCAGGGGGAAGCCACGGATGCCGCAGTGGGGGCCGCCGCACTGCTGCGCAGTTTCCGCCCGATGCTGCTCGGGCAGGACCCGCTGAACGTGGAGGCCCTCTGGGAGCGCATCCGCACCGCCGGGATCTTCGCCGGAGCCCAAGGCGGCCAGTACGTGACCGCGCTCTCCGGCATGGAAATCGCGCTGTGGGACGTGGCCGGCAAGGCCCTGGGCTTGCCCATCTACCAACTGCTGGGAGGCAAGGTGCGGGACCGCGTACGCATGTACTGCGATTCCTCGATCCGCGATCCGCTCGGCAAGGAGACAGACGATAAGGCCGCATGGGTCGCGCAGCATGGCTTCACCGCCGTGAAGATCGATATCGACGAGGCCCGCGATCCGGCCCGCTTCGACCGCGTCAACTGGACGGCGAGCAACCGCGAGATCGATCACATGGTGCAGAAGGTGCGCCGCGTGCGCGAAGCGCTCGACCCGAAGATCGACCTGGCCGCGGACCTGCATGGGCGCTACGACATGACCACGGGCAAGCGGGTAGCCATCGAACTGGAGCCGTTCCGGCTTCTGTGGCTGGAAGAACCCGCCCCGCCGGAGAATATCGACGCCCTGCGCGACATACGGCAGGCTACCAAGACCCCTATCTGCTGCGGCGAAAACCTGTTTCTGCGGCATGGGTTCCGCGAAGTGCTGGAGAAGCGCGCGGCGGATATCCTGATGCCGGACATCCAGAAGTGCGGCGGGTTGCTGGAAGCCCGCAAGATCGCGGACATGGCGCACACCTATTACGTGCCGGTGGCGCCGCACTGCGTGGTCTCGCCGGTGGGCACGATGGCCTCCTGCCACGTGTGCGCGGCCGTGCCGAACTTCCTGGTGCTCGAGTGGCATTGGATCGACAGTCACGATTTCTGGAAGGAATTTGTCCAAGAGGGCGAGATTATCCGCGAGGGCTTCACCACCATCCCGGACCGTCCGGGCATCGGTGTGGAAATGAACGAGGCGGCCGCCCGGCGGAAGCAGATCCCCGGCACGCCGTGGTTTGTCTCTGGAGAAAAAATATGAAATGGCTACTAATCGTTGCGGCGGCCTCCCTGTCGAGCGCGCAGGTGACCCCGGATCCGAGGCTGCGCGCCAACAAGAACACCTACAGCCCGGTGATGGAGGTGCTTCAGGCACGGCACGGCCGCGCCACGGACGAACAACTGGAGCGCCTCGGGAAGATGCCGGTCGAAGCCGTCTGGGCGTCGCTGCAGCGCCTGGGCTACGTAAACAGCCACGTGAGCGGCATGCACACGACGCGGCCGGGCGAGCGCCTGGTGGGCCGGGCTCTCACCATGCGCTACCTTCCGCGGCGCCCGGATCTGGTGGCGGCCATGGAAGGACTGGCCAAGGAAGGCGACTGGTCGCCCGCCTATAACGTTCGCGCCGGCGAGGAGTCCAAACCCGGGGACGTGGTGGTGGTCGATCTGGGCGGCGGCATTCCGGACGGAATTTTCTGGGGCGATATTTCCGCCACGGCGGCGCGGGCAGCCGGGGCGCGCGGCGCGGTCCTGTATGGATCCACGCGGGACTATTCGGAGCTGAAAGAAATGGCCGGATTCCCGGTTCTGGCGATGGGCTTCGACCCGCGTCCGGCCACGCAGATCGGGGTGGACTGGAACGTGCCCATCCGGGTGGCCGGGGCCACCGTCATACCGAACGACGTGGTGTTCGCCGACGATGAGGCGGTCTTCTTTTTCCCGCCCTCGATTCTGCCGCAGGTGCTGGAACAGTGCCAGCGCATTGTGGACCAGGAAGACTACGAACGAACGCTCACCCGGGAGCGCCGCTACCGCTTCCGGGACGTGTACCCGCTCAACCCGGAACTGCGCCGGCAGTACGAGGAACAGCGCAAGAAACAATAGTGGAACCCTTCACCGGCCTGGGGAGTTAGCAGGATCCCGGCTGCAATTACGTGCTGCAATTCAACTTTCGCTACAGCGCCGCTTCGGCGTTGCCGGCTTCGGGGTGGTTTCGAGCCAGGCAAACCTGAACCGGCAGATGGAGTTGGCAGCGAAGATTTTGTTTTAGGTAGGCGTCGCCCTCTCTGCCGATTTTAGAGCGATTCTGCTCGGGAATCCGCTGAAGAAGCCGGATCGCAAAACTATCCTGCTGAAACGGCTTTGGCCTTCGAATCACTACGCTGCGGGTGCTATCTATGCCGGCCTTTCGCGCTTGGATCAAAACCATCGATGCAGCCGATGTTTCGAAGTCGGGTGATTTGTCGTCCCAGGAAATCCAGATGCTGCGGGACACGGCGGCAGCCGGAGCGGTGGTTCTGAAAGGCTATTTGGATCGCTGCCTGAGGCGGATTCGCTCATCGCCGTTTTCACAGGCCCAGGTCGGGGTCGACCCGGCCTCTTCGCAGGTGGGACCGAAGGATGTGCTGGTGCACCTGACGCAGAGCAGTCTGATTCGGAGCGTTGCCGAGCGTCAGAATCTTCAGATCGTGGGAGCAGGGATGTCTCCCGGCGGCGGCACGGTCGACTTTTCGCAGGGGGTGCTCTCCGAAGTCTATTGGGTGAGGGTAAAGAACCTGGGCAACGACGCACCCTCCCGCGGGAAGGTTCTGGCAAATCTGGCGATTCACGAGATTGCACACAACAAGTGCCAGCGCATTCCGAACCTGGATCCGGTCAGCGAAGTGCATGGCAATGGCGGCGGCGGACTATTGGCCACCGGGGTGACTCCCGCGTTGGCCCGCATGGGGACTCTGTTGCCAGCCAATGAGCAGTTTCTGGCCAAGTATCTGGCCCGGGACGTCCCGCAATACTCGTTCTGGCTGTTTAATCCCGGCCTCGGCTTTTAGACCGGATCACGCTTCACCAGGGCCGCGCCTCGGGGTTGCTGCGAGATCGTGCATCGATAATACTGAGAAGTAGGATTCCAGTGGGGTGATGGCAGGGCGAGGGCTTGGGTTTGTCAGAAAGCTTACGCTCTTGATTCGATGCGGAATCTGCTGCGCCGCGCTCTCCGGCGGTCCGGCCGCGATCTCTGCAACTCGACCGCCGGACCTGGATGCCCCGGCCGCGGCGGTGCGCCCTCTCCGTCGAGTCGATATAGACCTGCTGGACGATCTCTCCCGCCGGTCATTCCGTTATTTCTGGGAGCAGACCGACGTCAACACGGGCCTCGTCATGGATCGCGCCCTGGCGAGAGGCTCGCACGGAGGCAGGCCGGACCGCCAGGGAGTTGCCAGCATCGCGGCCACCGGCTTCGGTTTGGCAGGATGGTGCGTGGCCGCCGAGCATCACTGGATCAGCCACGAGATAGCGCGCCAGCGGGTGCTGGCGGCATTGCGCCTGTTTACCTATACGACGCCCCAGCAGCACGGCTGGTTTTACCATTACCTGGATCCCGAGACCGGCGCGCGCGCCTGGCAGAGCGAAGTTTCTTCCATCGACACGGCCTTGCTGCTGGCCGGTGTTCTGACTGCCCGCGAGTGCTTCCACAACGATCCCGACATCGTCGACCTGGCGACCAACATTTACAACCGCGTGGATTTTCCCTGGATGATGGACGGCAGCCAGATGTACTTTTCCCACGGCTGGACCCCGGAAAAAGGCTTCCTGCGCTACCGCTGGAACACCTACAGCGAACTCCTGATTCTCTACGTGCTCGGGATCGGGTCTCCGACGCATCCCATTTCGCCTCGGACCTGGGATGCGTGGAGGCTCCCCATCGTGGGCGTCGGCGGCTACACGTACGTGGGGGGCGGGCCGCTATTCATCCATCAATACTCGCTGGCGTGGATTGACCTTCGCGACCGCTTTGCCGAGGAACCTCCAGCGGCAAACCCCACCGTCGTGCGGCTGGACTCCTTGCTGCCCCGCAGGAACTACCACCTGAACTACTTCGCCAATTCCGTGGTGGCCACCAGGGCTCAGCAGGAACTTTTCAGCAAGCAGCTTTCGCGCGAGTTTTCCGGGTATTCCCGGAACGTGTGGGGCGTCACCGCCTCCGACAGCACCAAGGGATACACGGACTGGGGAGCTTCTCCGACAGATGGCCGAATCGACGGCACGGTGGTTCCCAGCGCCGCCGCCGGCTCGCTGATGTTCACTCCTGACATTTGCATCCCGGCAATGCGGACCATGCTGGTGAGGTACGGAACGAAGGTATACGGCCGTTACGGATTCGTCGACGCCTTCAACCCCATGACCGGATGGGTGAGCCGGTACGTCATCGGAATCGATATGGGTATCACCCTGTTGAGCGCGGAAAACCTGCGCACGGGAAGCGTCTGGCAGTGGTTCATGAACAACCCGGAGCCCGAGCGCGCGCTCGATCTGGTAGGACTGCTGAGCATCCGCCACCCCCTGGAGAACTACCAGATTCCGCCTTCCCTTCTCAACAGCCAGCCCTCCCAAAAGGACTTCGTGCTTCGTCTGGGTCAGGCCGGAAAGTGAGCCCGCTTTAGTCCTACTTTCGCTCTGCCGGAAGATGATAGCGGTACAGGACGGCTTCAGACGTGAAATAGATGGCGCCGCCGCGCAGATCGAAACCCGCGGTGATGGGCCGCGGCGCCGAGGCCACGAGCGTGGCAGCGCGTGTGCGCGGGTCGATGCGGAAGATGCCTTCGCGGGCCAGGCCCCAGATGCCGCCGTCCGCCCCCACCGCGACGCTGTTATACGGTGCGCTGTGGAAGGGCACCGGCGCGGTATGAACGATCTGCCGGGTGGCAGGGTCAAAGACGAACAGCGTCTGGCCAGCGATGCCGTAAATCATCTTGTCCGGCCCGGCGATCAGGTCGTTGATATTGCGAGCCCTCGCGACCGGCACGGTCTCGAAGATCTTGCGCGCGCCCTGCGGATCCCAAAGAAAGAGCTTCGCCTCCGTTTGTGTCGGGTGGCTCCCGCCGCCTCCCCCGACGGTGGTGCCGCCGGCGATGAGATCCCCGGCGCGCGCCAGTGACACAGGGCTCTGATCCTGCACCAATTGCGGGTAGCTGGTCACTTGGTTGGTGGCCGGATCCCAGATAGTGAGCGGCCCCCCGAGCCTCCCATATCCGGCCACCGGCCCGAGATACACGCGTCCATCGGGCCCGGCGATCATGGCCTCCGGCCGCCAGCCGTGATCCTGGCCGGCGTACTCCACCAGCACGGGGTTCACGCCAGGGTGGAAGGCCTGTGCGGGATCGTAGGACATCAACGGCGCGAGGCCCGAATACGCGCCCATGAGCAGTCGCCCGCGCAGAGTGAGGAAGGAGTAGACCTCGCCGCCGCCCAGCCCGCCGATCTCCTGGAACGCGCGCTGGGCTTCGTCGAAGCGCACCAGGTGGATGGGCAGGATGGTGCTGCCGTAGAGGCGATCGTCAGGTCCGAAGGCCACGCGGAACACCGGCAGCGTGTTGCCCTGGTAGCCGAACTTTCGCTCGGTAATGCCGCCGCCTCGCGGATCGGAGATACGCAGCGTGTTGTCTTCGACCGTCACGCTGCGCCCGTCCCGCAGCCGGTTATTGGCTACGGCCGGCGCAGCTTCGGCGGCCGGGATGGGCGTGCAGGTCCAGCCTTCGAGACGGAAACAGCGGGACTCCACGCGGCCGTACACTTTGCCGTCCTGACCCATATACACGGTGGCCTGGGCGACCACTTGCGCATCGGCGGGCAGGATTTCGCGGTGCTGGCCGGTGGAGATCTGGTAAACCGCAATGTTCGCCTTACTGGTGCCGATGCCTACGTAGACGAAGTCGCCCGTGCCGGCGACAGAGTGCGCGTATTGTTCGACGGGGTCCATGCGGCCCAGGTCTTCGAGCTTGTTTGTAGCCGGGTCGTAGCGCACCAGCTTAGCCTGCGGGTAGGTGGCCCCATAGATCTTGCGGTCCGGCCCCACGGCCACATCCCAGATGTAGCTCTCAGTCTGGCTGGGACGTCCGAGGTCGATCAGCTTGCCAGCGCGAGGATCGAGTTGCAGCAAGTGCGCGTTGGGCAGCGTGCCCAGGTAGATTTTGCCGTCCGGGCCCACCACCATGTTGCGCGCGCCGGATTCGGTGGGCGCCGGATTGGAGAAGACCTGGAAGCTTCCCGTGGCGGGATCGACGGACACGACTTCGATCGTGTTGTTCAGGTAGAGGTAGCTGAGGTACAAGCGCTCGCTTGCGGGCGTGGGGCCCGGCCCGATCGACGACGCGACGAGCGAGCCGAGGCCGCGATAGGTGGCCAGCTCCTCGAAAGTTCCGGGGGCGCCGCCGGGCGGGGCCGCGGCCGCGAGGGCGGCAGACAAAGCGAGAACCAAGGGAATAAATTTATGCATGTCTATCCGCAGGGTACAATACCCGCAACGCGGCGGCGAATTACGTTTGAGATCTGTTTATCCGCTCCGATATACTGGCGTGGTGCGGACGCTTCTCCGTCTTTTCTGTCTCTTCGTGACCGGCGCGATGTTGCTCTTCGCCGCCGGTCCGGCACGCGACCAGTGGGTCGCGGTGGCGGATCGGCTGGTCCGGACGGCTCCCGAGTCGTACCCGATCGATTGGGGGGAAGGCGTCCAGATGTGTGGACTCATGCAGGTGTTCTCGCGTACCCACTACGACCGCTACGCGGACTTCGTGGAGAAGTGGGCAGCCTTCCATCTCCCCGGCGGTGTGGATGCGCTGCTGGGAAACACGGCGGACTCTCCTCGGAAGGGCTATTGCGGCCGCTGGGTGTGCGGCACCGCGCTGGCGGCTCTCTTTGAGGCCCGCAGGAAGCCGGAGTACCTGGAGGCCGCCTCACGCATGGCGGAATTCGTGCGTACCGGCGCTACTCGCGGGCCGGAGGGGGAGTTGGGGCACTGGCTCGGAAATCACCAGCTCTGGGTGGACACGCTGAACATGGCTTGCCCCCTGCTCAGCCGCCTGGCGAAGGTGGAAGACCGGACAGCCTACCTGGACGACGCCGTGAACCAACTGCTGGTGGCCGCGCGTCACATGCGAGACCGGCAGACCGGCCTGTTCTATCACATGTGGGACTGGCAGAGCGGCAAAATCGAGGGTGCGCAGTGGGGGCGGGGCAACGGCTGGGTGATTATGTCTCTGGCGGATACGTTCGAGTACCTGCCGAAGAGCCACAGGGATTACCCGGCACTGCGCCGCCTGGCAGAGGAGCATGCCCGCGCGCTCGCGGCGGTTCAGGACAGCGACGGATTGTGGCACACCGTGCTGGACGATCCGCAATCGTACGCGGAGTGCTCGGCCACCACCATGGTTGCCTACGGGCTGATGAAGCTGGTCCGCCTGAAAGTGCTTCCCGAGCGCTACCGGGAACCCGCGCGGCGGGCCTGGGTGGCGGTGAACCGGCGCTGGTTCGAAGACGGCTTGGTGAGCGGCGTCTCGGCCGGCACGGACCCGTCAGACAAGGACGGGTACCGCACCCGGCCGCAGGGGACGTACACTTGGGGCACAGGAGCCTACCTGATGGCGGGCAGTGAAGCGGACCGGCTGCCTTGAGACCGGAGGTGGGCGTCCAGCGCATCCCCCACATTAGCGGAGGTTTCCAATGAGCCGAATTGGCTTGGTTGTCCTGCTGGCCCTGCTGGCCGCTTCCATCCGCGCGGAGGAGCCCATGGCGGAGGCTCGCCGCTGGGTGGAGGCGAAGTTTCTGGCGCGCCCGGACACGCGGCCGGCGCGCGCCCACCTGATGCTATACACGCGCTCCGGTTCGATCTACCGGAACCGGATCAAGGGCCGGAAGTTCCGCATTGCGGGCCGGGAGTTTGAGCGAGGCGTCGGCATGCCGTCACCCGGCGACGTGCTGGTGCGCCTGCCCGGTCCCGCCGCGGCGTTCGAAGCCACGGTAGGCGTGGATAGCAACGACCTGGGCTACTACTCGAACGCAGGGCGCGGCAGCGTGGTGGCTTCCGTCGAAGCCGGCGGGCAGGAGGGCTTCCGCTCTCCGGTCTTGCATGAGGGTCTGGCCGGCATCCCGGTGAAGGTTATCCTGAACGGCGCCGCCGAGTTCAGTCTGAAGTTGACCGCCGTGGGCGAACGCCCGCGGACCTATCAGGCCGAATGGGACCAGGCGGATTGGGGGGACGCGCGCGTCACCCTGGCCAATGGCGCAACCGTCTGGCTGGCGGATCTGCCTGCCGGTCCGCTGGCCGGCCCGTATTCCACCGATCCGCCGTTTTCTTTCCGCTACGGCGGGCGCCCCTCGGAAGACCTGCTGCGCAAGTGGATCCGGAGGGAATCCGCGCGTCCGCTGGGGGCGGGCGCAACAGAGCATACCTTGACCTTCACGGACCCAGGCACCGGGCTGGTGGCCCGCGCGGTGGCGGTGGCTTATCACGACTTCCCCACCGTCGAGTGGACACTCTATCTGCAAAACACCGGCGCGGCGCCCACGCCCATCCTGGAAGACATCCAGGCTTTGGACACGCGCCTGGAGCGCAACGCCGAGGGCGAGTTTCTGCTGCACCACGCCAAAGGCAGTCCCAATTCGCCCACCGACTACCAGCCTCTGGAAACGCGGCTGGCGGCCAAGGCCGACGAGCGCATCGCCGCGCGGGGCGGCCGTCCTACCGACACCGCCCTGTGCTACTTCAACATCGACTGGGGTACGGACGGCGTGATTCTGGCGCTGGGATGGCCGGGACAGTGGGCCGCGGAGTTCAAGCGCGACGAAGGCGCCGGGCTGCGGGTGCGCGCCGGACAGGAGCACACGCACTTCCGCCTGTTGCCGGGCGAGGAGGTGCGCACGCCGCTGGTGGCCTTGCAATTCTGGCAGGGAGACGTGATCGCGGGGCAGAACGTGTGGCGCCGCTGGATGGTCGCCCACAACCTTCCCCGCCCCGGCGGCAAGTTGCCTCCACCACAGGTGGCCGGAGGCAGCAACCGCCACACCATCGAGATGCAGGATGCCGACGAGGAAAACCAGAAGCGCTTTCTCACGCGCGACCTGAACGCCGGCTTGCCCCTGAACTACTGGTGGATGGACGCCGGCTGGTATCCGTTCCGGGAGGGCTGGTGGAACACTGGGACCTGGGAGCCGGACCCCAAGCGCTTTCCGCGCGGCTTCCGGCCCATCTCGGACCTGGCCCACGCGCGCGGCGTCAAGACCATCGTTTGGTTCGAACCCGAGCGTGTGACGCCGGGCTCCTGGCTCTACGAAACACATCCCGAGTGGCTGATCGGCCCGGACGGCAAGAACAAGCTGCTCTACCTGGGAAATCCTGAAGCGCGCCAGTGGCTCACCGATCACGTGACACGGTTGCTGAAGGAACAGGGCATCGACCTGTACCGCCAGGACTTCAATTTCGAGCCGCTGGCCCTCTGGCGCTCGCACGACGCCGAGGACCGACAGGGGATCACCGAGATCAAGCACGTCACCGGCTACCTGGCCTATTGGGACGAGTTGCGGCGGCGCTTCCCCGCCATGCTCATCGACACCTGCGCCTCCGGCGGGCGGCGCAACGATCTGGAGACCCTGCGGCGCGCCGTGCCGCTCTGGCGCAGCGATTTCGCCTACGAGCCCTCCGCCATGCAGCAGTTCACCTACGGCATGGCGCTGTGGATCCCGTATTTCGGCACGGCGGTCAATTCGGTGGAACCGTACCTGTTCCGCAGCCAGATGACCCCGGCCATTGCCGTGGGGCTGGAGCCCGGCCGCATTCCGGATGGCTACGCGCGTTTCCGCCGCCTGATCGAGCAGTGGCGCCAGGTGGCGGACGACTATTACGGGGACTACTATCCGCTCACCCCGTACAGCACGGAAACCAGCGCCTGGATCGCCTGGCAGTTCGACCGCTCCGACCGTGGCAGGGGCATGGTGCAGGCTTTCCGCCGCCCGGACAGCCCTTTTGAAGCCGCGCGTTTCCGCCTGCGCGGCCTCGATGCCGGGGCCCGCTATCGCGTCGCGAATGTGGACACCGCCGACGAACACGAGTTCAGCGGAAAGGAACTGATGGAGAGCGGCCTGCTTGTGTCCATCCCCGCCGCGCCGGGAGCGGTGATCCTCACGTACCAGCGCCGCTGAAGGCTCCTCAGTTCACCCAAATCGGGCTCGAGATGGCTTTCTTGCCGTCGGTCTGCACCAGGTCGATGTAGTAGAACACGTTCTGGTAATCTCCGGAGGCGTCCACGTATTCCAGGCTCGCCGAAGTTCCCCCCGGCGAGACGGCGTGCACCACCTTCCCGTTTTTCACCACGCGCAGCACCTGAATGGGCGCGGTGCCCTCGGCGCTTGCCACGATGCGCGGCGCGCCGCTCACGCGCAACTGGGAGCCCATGGGCGAGCCGTTGATTTCGAAGTTCAGAATGATGCGCGTGCCCGTGGTGGCGTAGGTGCGCCGGTGGTACAACCCCTGGAAGATACCCTGTCGCGTGAGTTCGCCGGCGTAGACCGCCACCAGAGCCGTTCCGCGCTCGGCGGGGCTGGTCCGGGAGAAGACCTCGCCCTCCTCCCCGCGAGTAACCGCCGCACGCCGCACGCCGTAGCCCGCGTTCCCCGCATGGTTGTCCGTGGAGGCGATGACGCCCAGCCGGTAGCCGTTTTGTAAGAACTTGGTGGCCCAGTCCTCCGATCGGCGGTGGTCCGAGAAAATCTCGATGGCGCGCTGCAACCCCGGGTTGTGGAAGGCGGGGTTGGCCTGCCTGCCGCCGTAGTGCGGAATCACCATCAGGTTCTCGTTGCGCTCCATGGGCGCGAGCATGCGGAACAGATCTTCCACGTGATTGGCGCCCTTGTTGGGGCCGTGATACATGCGCAGGTTCTGATAGTTGAAATAGGAGTAGCAACGGATTACCGGCATGTCGGAATCGGTGGTGTACACGTTGTGGTCGCCGCCGACGTCCGTTTGCCCGCTCCACTCGTAAGCCAGGAAGGTGACGAACCGGCCCGGCTGATACAGGCGGTTGGCCGTGGCCTTGATGTCCTCCCACATCCAATCTTCGACCAGGAAGGAATGGTCCGTCACCGCTGTGAAGTCCAGCGCCGCGACGCGGCGGCCGAAATCGTAGGTCTCTTCCGGGGTGCCCCGCCCGTCGGAGTACATGGTGTGGGTGTGGATGTCGCCCCAATAGATGCGCTCGCGCGCGGCCGACGTCCGCACGATCACGGGGTTGCTCTCGCACGCGAGGGTGCCGTCCGCGCTGCGGACCCGGATGCGGTACGTGCCCGGCTTCGGAAAGATTACCTGTTCGAAGCGGTGCGCACCCTGGTCCGCAGACTGAAAGGTGTATTCGCCCGGAAGGCGCGCATCGCCGGCTTCCGAGGAGAAGGCCACTTTCCCGCGAAAGCTATCCGCGGGATTGCCGTAGCCGTCATCGGCCCACACGTTCACCCAGGTGGCCCGGCCCGCCTCAGCGCCCGAGGGCGTGACCACGTTCAGCGCGGCTGCCGGAGCCGCCCGCAGGCGAATGTGCGGGTTGCGCTCCAGCGGCAGGTAATCGTCGTTGCCCAGGGCATCCACGTAGAAGCGGAAGACGAAGGCTTTCTCGTCGTAGCTCTGCATGCGCACGCCGCGCGATCCGCCCAGGTCGATCTCGATCGAATTCCCTTCTTTGAGAGAAGGGCCGGTGAGCTTGAACTCGTTGATGAACTGCCAGGGGTGATAGCGCGCAAACAGCGGATTCAGCGTGGTGGTGTAGGCCCGCCAAGCCAGCGCTGCGCCGGTGGAGGTGCGGAAGGCCAGGTAATTCTCGCCTGCCGGATCGCTGGTTTGCAGGTGCAGGCCTCCCCAGTCCGTGCCCATGCCGTGTGCCGTGGCCAGGCGCAGCCCGCCGCCGGTTTTCATGCCCGCCCGTCCGACCCGGAAGCGCAGCTTGAGCGGCACGTCGCGGTCCACCACGGCTTCGGACGGCCCATCCAGGGAGGCTTCGCCCAAGCCCATCTGTTCGCCCTTGCGGATGGCGTCCTCTTCGGTGAGGTAGCGAGCCATCGAGCGGTAGCCGCCGGTGCGGCTCTCCGCCGCGGGACTCTGGCTGCGCAGGGAGCGAAGCCAAAAGAGCGTACCCGCCATGGCGGCGGCCAGCGCGAGTTTACGTCTCATGGGTCACCAGATCAGTTTGAGGGCCAATTGGATCAGCCGCGGCGGGCGCGCGGACGTAATCTGCCCGAAGTTGAGGCTGCCGGTGTCGGCCGAAGGCAGGTTGAACTGCGCGTGGTTCCACATATTGAAAAATTCGCTCCGGAACTCGATGCGGCTGGCTTCGTGCAGCGTGAAGTTCTTGCTCACGGCGCCATCCCAGTTGTTGATGCCCGGACCCAGCAGGATGCCGCGCCCGGAGTTTCCGAAGAAGCCGGCTGCCGGGGCCGCGAAGCAGGCCGTGTTGAAGAAGTATCCACCGTTGGCGCGCACGCTCCCGCTCAGTTGACTGTCGCTGCCGTTGCAAAGACGATTGGCGCGCACATAGCTGAAGTTGCTGCCGGTGCGGTTGGGCGAGGTGATGCTGAACGAGGAGCCGGTCGAGAAGGTCAGGATGCCGTTGAGATTCCACCCGCCCAGCAGGAGGTCGGCAGCCTTGGGCAGCGTGGAGGCGAAATGCCGCCCGCGCCCGAAGGGCAACTCATACACCGTGGAGATCACCACCCGGTGTGGCACGTTGTAGGATACCGGACCTTTGTCGCAGGCGCGGCAGCCCGCGATCTGGTTGATGGTGCTGGAAGCCACCTCCCAAGTGTCGCTGAGCGTCTTGGAAAATGTGTAGTTGGCCAGCAGAGTCAGACCATGGGCGAACTGATGTTGGTACTTCAGCATCAGCGCCTCGTAGCTCATGTTTCCGCTGTTGTTGGAAAACAGCAAGGAAGTGTAGCGCGGGTACGGCCGCCGTGCCGGGTCGCAGCCCAACCCGGCGGTGGCCAGGCACTGGTCGATGTCGTACCGGTCCTGCTGCTTGTGCGCGCTGCTGCCCAGGTAGTCGGCCTGGATCAGGTCGTCCCGCCCGATGGTGTGCTGCACAGAAAAATTCCACTGCGTGACGTAAGGCGTGCGGCTGTCCGGGTTGGCGGCGAAGGGAGCGAAGCCCGGCGGCAGATTCGCCGCGAAATCCGGCGTCAGCGGCGGCAGCGGCACCACCGGAAACACGTTCTGCCCCAGCACGTACGTGGGCAGGGAGTTGAACTGGTTGTTCACGATGGACACCGAGTTCTGGAACGGCGGCCCCACAGCGCCGAATTGGGCCTCAATCAGGCCAAGCTGCCCGTAATACACGCCCGCTCCCGCGCGAATCACCGTGTCCTTCAGAAACTTCGGCTGCCAGGCGAGGCCGAAGCGCGGCGTGAAGTTGTTGCGGTCGGGGCGAAAGATCTGCGGGTCCATCTGATTCAGCGCGGCGTATCGCAGCAGGCCGGTCTGGAAATCGAAGCTGTGGATGATCTGCCGGTCAGGGCCTTGCGGATTGGGGATCTGGCCGTAATACCACGAGAGGCCGTAGTTCAGGGTGAGGCTGGGCGTCACCCGCCAGGAGTCCTGAAAGTACGGGAAGTATTCGGTGTAGTAGTAGTGAATGGGCTGCAAACCGAGCACCTGGCCGGAGGTGGGCATGCCCAGCAGAAAGTCGGCGAAGGCGCTGCCGGTGTTGGCCGCCGGCGCCAGCCGTCCCCCCGCCGCGGGAGCCAGTTGGGCGGTGAACACGGTCTGGAACGAAAGCGTGCCCACCGCGTTGGCGTTGGCGTTCTGCTGCTTGGTGCGGTGATAGCGAATGCCGGCTCCGAACGAGAAGCTGTGGCTGGCGTGGTTGTAGTTCAACCCCTCGTCCACCTGGTAATTGTTATCCGTATTGCCCAGCGGTCCTCCGGAACGGCCGAAGCCCGTAAATCCCTGGATGCCGATCCCGCTGATGCCCCGCGGGTCCAGCGTGCCAGTGATGCCCAACTGCGGCGCGAGCGGAGGTCCCGCCTCCGCCTGCCCCTCGTTGTTCACCGAGGAGCGGCTGAAGCCGATGCGCGCGATGTTCACCAGGTGCGGCCCGGCCGTGATGGTGTGCTGCACCACGGCAAGCTGCGTGTCGAATGGGAAATAGGCGCCCGCCAGCGGCATCAGACTGGCCTGGATGGCCGGCGAGTTCTCCCAGGTGACCGCCGCGAACAGCGACTGCCGCTCGGACAGGGCCGCATCCGCGCGGATGGTGAACTGGTCGTCATTCAGCGTGTTCACAGGGTTGCCGAACAGGTTGGAAGGCCGGCGCGCAAAGCTCGAACCGGGCAGGTAATAGGAGAGCAGCTTGCTGGCCACCGGGTTGATCAGGCTGGCCGGAACGCGGTTGTTGGGAAACGGCTGGCGCGTGCCGGTGCCGGGATCGAAAGTCAGCGGATTGTAGATCGCCTGCGGCACCTCGCCGAAATCGCCCCCGAACATCGCGGCCGTCGGCGTGAAGGCCGCGGTGGAGAACTTCTGCACCTGCCGCGTCCCCTCGTAATCGGTGTGAAACCACAGCTTGTTCTTCCCGTTGAACAGCCCGGGAATCAGCACGGGGCCGCCCAGGGCGAACCCGAACTGGTTGCGCTGCAACTGCTCCGGAGCCGGAGCGAAGAAATTCCGTGAGTCCAGGCGGGTGTTGCGCAGAAATTCAAAGGCCTCGCCGTGATACTCGTTCGTGCCGCCCTTGGTGATCAGGTTCACAATGCCCGGGTTCGGCCCCTGGTCGGGCATGAAGAATCCGATCTGAATCTTGAACTGGTCGATCGCCGAAACCGACAGGTTCAGCGCCGATTCTCCCAGCCGGGAACCGCGCGTGGCAATGCCATCGATCAGGTAGCTGGTCTGAAACGGACTGTTCCCGCTCAGGATTACCGAGCGGTCCGAATGTCCCTGCTGCCCGGCCACCACGTCGGAAAGCCCGCCCGGCTGCGCGGTGCCGCCGGCCAGCAAGGCAAGCTGCAAGAAGTCCCGCCCATTGAGCGGCAGCATGGAAACCCGCGTCTGGTCAATCACCGTGCCGAGCGCGTTCGAGGCGGTCTCGAGTAACGGAGCCTCACCTTCGGCATTAACCAGCACCGACTGCGTGACGGCGCCCACCTGCATGGTGACATCCACGGTGGCGCGCTGGTTCACGACCACCTGGAAATTCGAAACGGTGGAGGTGTCGAAACCCTGGCGCGCCACGCGCAAGGTATACAGGCCGGCCGCAACGCCGTTGAACACGTAATCGCCCGCGGCGTTGGTCACGGTCTTGCGCGCGACCCCACGCTGCGTGTCCACCAGCTCCACCGTGGCGGCCGGCACCGCCGATCCGGTGGCATCCCGCACGGTGCCGCCGACCGCGGAAGTCCCTAAGGAAGTCTGCGCGCCGAGGGGACCGGCCCCATACAGCACCCACAACCACAAACCCGCTGCTAGAAACGCTTTCCGCATGGACAGTCCCCCATCTTCTGTCCGACATTTCTATCACAATTCGCATGGCGCGGAGCGTTATTTGTTCTTAGGAGCGGTCTTGTCGGCGGGCTCTTCCTTGGTGGCGTCCGGGGATAGCGGCGCGGGCGTCTCGAAGGTGATGGTCGCCTCGGTGCTGAACTTGCGATACATGCGGAATTCCACTTCGTTCTTGATCAGGTACTTGCCCTCGCGCGAGTTCAGCACGAATTTGAGCGGCAGAGTGAAGGAGTGCCCGCTGATATCGGTCTTGTCGTAATCCAGGGTCAGGTGCACGTCCTGCACCGGAAAGTCCGCCGGGATATCCACCGCCTGCAACGTGATTTTTTCCACAGACTCGTTCTCCTTATCCACGTAAATCAGGCCGTGATACCCCACGATGATGTGCCGGTCCGGCACGTAGATCTGATATTTGGAGCGGGCCTGGCTGACGGTGTAGGAGAACACATGTGTGCGCCGGCCGCGCAAGGTGGCCCAGCGCTCCCAGTCGAAGGTAGTCTCCGTGGAGGGGTCGAAGATCTCGCGCATCATGCTGGCCCACTCGCCGGAGGAGATGGCGCCCCCCAGCTTCTCGTGATCCACGTCCATCGGCTTGCTGTTTACCAGTATGACTTTGTAATTCTCTTTGTGCTCGTAATAGCTCAGCCGCTCTGTGATCGTGTCGGCCGGATACCAGCCGGAATGTCCCGTGGGATCGACGAAACGCCGCGTCACCTGCGTGCAGATGAAATCCGGCAGGCGGGTGGTGTAGTTGATGGCGTAGTCCCGCGCCGCCTCCAGCACGCGTTTTTGTTCCATGGCGTCCGGCGGCGGGGGCGGCACGTACACCGGTTTCGGCGGCGGGGGCGGCGCTTTCGGCAGGCTGGCGGCGGCTTCGGCCAGTTCGTGCAACGCCGCCACCGTCTTGGGGCCCGCTCCCAAGCCCTGCAAATCTTCGATGGTGCGGTCGTCCAACTGGTTGGTGAGCTTCATCTTGCGCAGGTAGTCGGCCACCTTGCGGTCATCCTGCTTTAACTGCACCGCGGACTGGATGAAGGCCCTCAACTGCTCCACGGTGATCTTCATCTGGGCCGCCGCGGGAAGCGACAGGCAGAGAAGTAGCACCAAAGCTCGCACGCGCATGGAGTGCATTTAATTCGTAGACGCCCCGGCCACGCGTTGTGTTACGGCCGGAGGTTCGCCCTCTTCCCTCTATGATAGTCCGGGCGTGATATCCTCAGCCTGCCATGCTGCTCTCCCGCCGATCCTTTTGCCGCGCCTCCGCGCTCCTCCCGCTCGCGCCTCAAGCGGGGCGGCCGCAATCCCGCTTCGGCACGGCGCGGTGCGTCTCCGAGTGGTCCTTCCGCTCGGGGAAGCCGCACCGCGATCCGTTCCACGAGGTCGAACTGGACGTGGTCTTCACGGGTCCGGGCAGCGCCTCTTACCGGGTTCCCGCGTTTTGGGCCGGAGAGTCGGTGTGGCGCGTGCGCTTCGCTCCTCCCGGCGCCGGCCGCTACACCTGGAGGACCGTCTCCAACGATACGTCCAACCCGGATCTGCACAATGTCTCCGGCACACTCCAGGTGGAGCCTTACGAAGGGCCAAATCCGCTCTACCGCCACGGGCCGATTCGCGTGGCCGCGGACCGTCGCCACTTCGAGCACGCCGACGGCACGCCGTTTTTCTGGCTGGGAGACACCTGGTGGATGGGTCTGTGCAAACGTTTGTCCTGGCCGGATGACTTCCAGACCCTGGCCGCGGACCGCCTGTCCAAAGGCTTCACCGTGGTGCAGATCATCGCCGGCCTCTACCCGGACATGCCGCCCTTCGATCCCCGCGGCGCCAATGAAGCCGGCTATCCCTGGGAGCCCGGCTACGCGCGCGTCAATCCCGCCTATTTCGATGCCGCCGACGTGCGCATCCAGCACCTGGCCGACCGCGGCATCGTGCCCTGCATTGTGGGCTGCTGGGGCTATTTCCTCCCGCTCATGGGCGTGCCCAAAATGAAGCAGCATTGGCGCTACCTGATCGCGCGGTGGGGCGCCTACCCGGTGGTCTGGTGCCTGGCCGGCGAAGGCACCATGCCCTTCTATCTCTCAAAAACACGCGAACAGGACTCCGCCATGCAGAAGCGCGGCTGGACGGAAGTAGGGCGCTACGTCCGCCAGGTGGATCCCGCGCATCACATGGTCACCATCCACCCCTCGCAGACCGCGCGGGATTCGGTCGACGACCCCGGCGTGATCGATTTCGACATGCTGCAAACCGGCCACAACGACCGCGCCAGCATTCCCAACACGGTGAACCGCGTGACCCAGTCGCTGCTCCAGACGCCGCGCATGCCCGTTCTGGTGGGCGAGGTCTGCTACGAGGGTATCCTTGAGGCCAGCCGCGAGGAGGTGCAGCGCTTCATGTTCTGGGCCTGCATCCTGAGCGGCGCCGCCGGGCACACTTACGGCGCCAACGGCATCTGGCAGGTGAACCGCGCCGGTCAACCTTACGGGCTTTCGCCTCACGGCCACTCCTGGGGAGATACGCCCTGGGATGTGGCCGCCCGCCTGCCGGGTTCGCGCCAACTGGGCCTCGCCAAACGCCTGCTGGGGCGTTACCGGTGGTGGCGCCTGGAGCCTCGTCCGGAAATCGTCGAACCGCACTGGAGCAAAGACAATTTCGTGCAACCTTACGCCGCCGTCATCCCCGGCGAAGCGCACCTGGTCTTCCTCCCCGCCACGCGATCCAGCGTGAAGCTGCACAACCTCGAAAGCGGCCCTTACCGCGCGTTCTTTTTCAATCCCAGCGACGCTTCCGAACGCGACCTGGGAGACGTATCGCCCGACGCTTCGGGCGCCTGGCAGGCCCCGGACGTGCCCATTTTCCGCGACTGGGTGCTGGTGCTGGAGCGCCGCCGCAGTTCCGCCGTCACGACGCGGTGACACTTCAGGCACAGGGTGCGCAGATTGGAGAGGTCGCACTCCCCGCCGCCTTCGCTCACGGGTACGATGTGATCGGCGTCCCACAGGCTCGAGCGCGGGGCGCCGCGCAATCCCCACGCCGCCAGGGCGGCCCGGCGGCGGGCGCCGCGCATCCCGCGGATACGCGCCCATTCGGCCTCGGTATCCACAGCGCACAGCGCGCAGATCCCGCGGTCCCGCACGAATACCTGCTCCCGCAAAAATCCCGGATCGCTGCGCAGCCGCCATTCGGTGACGCACCATTCCGAACAGAAGGTGCGCCGCCCCCTGGGCACCTCCAGGCTGCACCACCGGCATAGCGTCCGCCCGTTGGGACCTTTGGGCAAGTCCTGCGGGCGGACAAATCCCCCTTTCATCACGCGCCTGGTGCTTGACGGCGACACGGAAACATTTTAGCGCGTTCCTGTTTTCTTCAAGCCGCGTTACCCTGGAAAGACATTATGCAGAATCACGAAATCGCAACCCTCGGAGGTGGCTGCTTCTGGTGCCTGGAAGCCGTTTACGATGAAATGCAGGGCGTGCTCTCGGTCGAGTCCGGCTACATGGGCGGCCACGTCAAGAACCCCGGCTATCGCGAGGTGTGCACCGGCACGACCGGCCACGCGGAGGTCGCGCAACTGAAATTCGACCCGGCCGTGCTCTCCTACCGCGACATCCTGGAAGTCTTCTTCGCCATTCACGACCCCACCACGCCCGACCGCCAGGGCAACGACGTGGGCCCGCAATACCGTTCCGTAATTTTCTATCATTCCGATGCGCAGCGTGTGACCGCCGAAGAGGTGATCCGCGAGGTGACGGCCGCCCGCGTCTTCCGCGACCCGGTTGTCACCACCGTCGAGCCCGCCGCAGCCTTCTACCGGGCCGAAGACTATCACCAGGAGTACTTTCGCAACCATCCGAACCAGCCCTATTGTGTCTACGTGGTGTCCCCCAAAGTGCACAAGTTTCGCGAGAAATTCGCCGCCCGCCGTAAGCTAGAGTAAGAGCATGGCAGCCAAGAAGATCCTTATGCTTGCGGGAGACTTCGTGGAGGACTACGAAGTCATGGTGCCGTTCCAGGCGCTGCTCATGGTGGGCCACACCGTGCATGCCGTGTGCCCCGGGAAAAAAGCGGGCGACCGGGTACGTACCGCGGTGCACGATTTCGAAGGCGACCAGACCTACAGCGAGAAGCCAGGCCACAACTTCGTGCTGAACGCCACCTTCGACGAAGTCGCGCCGGGCGGCTATGACGCTCTGGTCATCCCTGGCGGGCGCGCGCCCGAGTACATCCGTCTCAATTCGAGGGTTCTGGAGATCGTCCGCCATTTCGCCCAGGCGAACAAACCCATCGCCGCCATCTGTCATGCCGGCCAGCTTCTGGCCGCCGCCGGAGTGCTGGAAGGCAAGGCTTGCACCGCCTACCCCGCCGTGGGGCCCGAGGTCCGCCGCGCCGGCGGGCATTGGGTGGATTGCCCCGTCGATCAGGCGCACGTGGACGGCAATCTGGTGACGGCGCCCGCCTGGCCGGCGCATCCGGAATGGCTGGCCAAGTTCCTTCGCGTGCTGGGCACGCGGATCGAGCCGTAGGCGGCGCCGCCCATAAGTGTCGCGGCTCGGACGACCAACCCTAAAGCCGTGCCGGCTTTTGGCCGATCTACCAAGGCGGAGGACCCGATTGGCCGCCTGCTCCCCAAGCGCTGAAATCGAACATCTGCGGCAGGAGAATGTGCGGCTTCGCGCCGAGGTTCTCGAAGTATCCGAGGCGAATGCACGCGCGGCCGAGCTGATGGTCGAATTGGAAGAGGCCCGGGAACTCCTGCACACACAAAACCAGGAGCTGGCTTGCCAGAAACTCGCCTTGAGCGAAGCGCTTAAAAGCAGTGAGGCCGCCACCAACGCCAAGGCGTTGTTTCTCGCCAACATGAGCCACGAAATCCGTACGCCGATGAACGGAATCATGGGTATGGCCGAACTCTTGCTCGAAACCCAACTGAGCCCGGAGCAGCGGGATTACGTGGAAACCATCAAGAGCTCGTCCGAGTCCCTGCTGACCGTGATCAACGACATCCTGGACTTCTCCAAGATCGAAGCCGGAAAGCTAACGATTTCTCCCCAGCCCATCGAACTGCGCGCCGCCATAAGCTCGATGTTGCGGACCGTGGCCATGCGTTGCCAGCAGGCAGGCCTGAAGCTGCTGAACGAAATTCATCCCCAGGTACCCGAGCGCATCCTGGTCGATCCGGACCGCTTGCGCCAGGTCATCCTCAACCTTCTCGCAAACGCGGTGAAGTTTACGCACGCAGGAGAGGTGGAGCTGTCGGTCCGGCTGGAGCAAGTGGAACGCGGCGCCGCGGGGGTCCACTTCGCGGTTCGGGACACCGGGATTGGGATCCCCGCGGAGAAGCAGGCCCTTATCTTCCAGCCTTTTGTGCAGGCGGACGGCTCGATTACGAGATGCTACGGCGGCACGGGACTGGGGCTGGCGATCTCTTCGCGTCTGGTCGCGCTGATGGGAGGGCGCATTTGGCTGGAAAGCTCGGCCGGGCGCGGCAGCACCTTCCACGTCGTCATCCCGTGTGTAGCCGCAGCGCCGCAGGCTTCCGATTCGCTCCCGGAAGGCGCCCCGCCGGCGCCGGCCCCTTCGCGGCCGCTGCGCATCCTCGTGGCCGAGGATAACCCCGTCAATCAAAAGCTGGCCGTCCGCATTCTCGAAAAACAAGGCCATGCCGTGACGGTGGCGCCCGATGGCCTGGCGGCCTTGCAGGCTTGGGAGACCAACCCCTTTGACTTGATCCTCATGGATGTACAGATGCCCCGCATGGGAGGATTCGACGCCACACAGGCCATTCGCGCCTCCGAGCACAGCACCGGAAGCCACGTGCCGATCATCGCGCTGACGGCGCACGCCATGAAGGGCGACCAGGAGCGCTGCCTGTCGCAAGGCATGGACGCGTATCTCTCGAAACCTCTCCGCCCGGCCAATTTGCTGGAGGTCATCGGCCGTTTCGCCCCCGCGCTCTGACCGCCGGCGCTCGCGCGCTATCGCACCACCAGTTCCCGCCGCTCTCCCGGCCCCAGCCGGATGGTCTTTTCCTGGAACGCCTGGCCAGGCGCCACGTACCCCAGCGGCCAGACCACCTTCACTTCCCCACCCCGCTCCGCGCGCAGCGTGGCGCTCACAATCTCGCCCGAGCGCATCACGCCCGAGACCAGCACTCCGCCCTGCGCCCGCAAGTCGCGAAACGAGACGTCCGTCCACTCCTCCGGCACGGCAGGGAAGATCCGCAGCCGCCCGCCCCAGCTTTGGAGCAGCATCTCGTTCACCGCGGCCGTGAACGCGCACTCCGCCTCTTCGGTGAACGGCTCGTAGGTGTAAAACGAAAACCCGAATTTCTTGTAGTCTCCGTTCACGTGAAATCCGTTCGGCCAGATGTAGGCCTTCTCATAGATCTGGAGCAGGTTCAACGCCTGGTTGGGGCGCCGCGCGCGCGATGCGATCAGGCTGCCGTATGGATAGGACCAGCCGGTCCACTCGCCCGTCCCGCGGAAGATCCATTCATGCAGGGAGCGGTCGATCAGCGCCCGGTCCGCCGCGGTTCCCTCCACCGTCAGGTCCTCGCCCGGAAAGATCGGGAACAGGTGCATGGGGTGGCGGTGCGAGCGGGAGTACGGGGCGTCGGGTTGGACCTTCAGCCCGCTTGCATCCGCGGGATACGCCGCAAGCTGCGCGTCCATTTTTTGCCAGCGTGCGCGGTCGGCCGCATCCACGCCCAGCGCCTCCGCGGCCCGCGCGGTGTAGCGGAGCAGGTTTCGGATCAGCGCCAGGTCGCAGGTCGGATCCGGCGTCCAGGCTTCCAGATCGTTGCTGAAATACTCCGGGGAGCTTGAAAGCGGCACGTGCAGGCGCCCGTCCGGGCCGGTCTTCAGCGTATTCTCGAAAAACCGCACCAGCTTCCGCAGCGCCGGATATCCGTGCTCGCGCAGATAATCGCGGTCCTGGCTGTAGGCGTACTGCCACCAGATGTGCTGCCCCAGCCAGGCCCCGCCGCCCAGCCAGTATTGCACCGTCATCCAGTTGGAAACGCCGCCCAGCAGGCGGCCTTTGAGATCCAGGGCTGTTCCCACCCACACGCCGTCCACGCCGAAGAACCGCCGCGTGAGCTTTTCCGATTCCGGCAGCACCTGTTCGAACAGCCAGCGGTCGAGTGGCTCCACCAGGTCGAGCTGATTGCTGCTGTAGGCCGGCCAGTAGGTCTCCTGCACGTTCATGTCGCAATGGTAATCGCCGCGCCACGGCGGGATTTCCCCGTCGGGCGGCCACAGCCCTTGCAGGTTGGCCGGCGCACCCCCGTGCGAGCTGCTGGCCAGCTTGTAGATGCCGTTCACCCACAGCCGCTGGAGGCCCGCATCCGGAAGGTGCACGGCTGATCGGGCCCACCGTTCCCGCCAGGCGGCTCGGTGCGACGCGATCACCGCATCCGTGCCCCGCTCGAGCGCCGCGTGCAGCGTCTGCTGCCCCGCGGCCACCGGATCGGCGGTGTCCTGCGGTGGAATCGTGACCAGGAGCGTCCAGGCGCCCGGCTCGGCGCGGGTGGTCCATACAGTGGCCACCTGCCCGCTCTCCGGCATCGGCTGCACGACCCACGAAAACGTCGCGTCCTTTCCGGGGACCGGCTGCGGATACCCCAGCTTTTTTCCCAGGTTCGGATTGATCGCCCCCAGGGCCGCGAGCGACACCCGCGGCGTCCATCCGCTGGCGCCGTCGAGCGTGACCACCAGGACATCCCGGTCCGCGGCCGCCAGCACCCGGTAGCGCAGCGTCTGCCCCCTGGCGCGCAGCCGCCAGCGCACCTCTGCCAGTTGCATATCGAGTTCCGCGGATTCCACAGTGGTGTCTTCCGGCAGTTCGATCTCCAGCCTCCCGATGCTGATGCGCGTGGGCGTCAGATCGCTGAGTGCTCCCGCATCCGGGTTCATCTCCGTCTGGATGGCCGCCTTGTTGCGCTCCCGCACCAGTTGCTGCAAGCGGGCATAGGTGTAGCCGGGGTCGTGCCGGGGTTGATAGCGCAGATCCCACACATCGCCGCGGTCGAGCGTCAGGAACAGGCGCGGGCCGCTGCCCCACACCTGCGCGCCCAGCCGGCCGTTGCCCACCGGCAGGCCGTCTTTCCATCGGGGGAGCGCGTGCCCAAAGACGAAACGCCACGGCGCGGCCGTATCGGCGGCGCACAAAGCCGCCGCCGCGGCCAGGCCGGCCAGTAGAATTCTCATGGAATCGTGCCTCGCTATCTGGTGGCGGGCTCCAGGGCCCGCCCTACTCTTGTAGCACGCCTTGCGCGGGCAGCCACATCGTCCAGCAGCGTGTACACCACCGGCACCACAATCAGAGTCAGCAGCGTGGATGTGATCAGCCCGCCGATCACCGCCCGCGCCATAGGCGCCCGGAACTCCGCGCCGGCGCCCCACTCGAAGGCCAGCGGCAGCATGCCGAAAATCATGGCCAGCGTGGTCATCAAAATGGGCCGCAGCCGGATGCGCGCCGCCGTGATCAAGGCCTCCCGCCGCTCCATTCCGCCGCGCCGCTGCACGTTGGCAAAGTCCACCAGCAGGATGGCGTTCTTGGTCACCAGGCCCATCAGCAGGATCAGGCCGATCAGGGACATCATGTTGAGCGTATCCTTGACCAGGTACAGCATGCCGGCCACGCCCACCAGCGACAGCGGCAGCGACAGCATGATGGCCAGCGGCTGCAGAAAGCTGCGGAACTGGGAAGCCAGAATGGCGTAAATCAGCACCACGGCCAGCGCCAGCGACTGCCCCACGTAGCCGAAGCTCTCCCGCATGTCCTCGGCCTCGCCGGTGTAGTCGATGCGGTAGCCCGCCGGCAGATCCAGCTTCGCCGCACGCTCTTTGATCTCGTTGATCACCTCGCCCAGGGAGCGGCCGGCGGGGCTGGCGCTCACGCGGATCTCGCGCATCAGGTCGCGATGCCGCACCTTCGAGGGCGCGGTGGCGTCCTCGAGCGCGGCCACCTGCATGAGCGGTACCAGGCCCGTGCCGCCGTGGGCCGGCAGGTCCAGGCGCAGCAGATCGCCGCTGCGCGTGCGTTCGGAGGGATCCACGCGCAGGCGCACGTCGTAGCTGTCCCCGTCCGGGTCTTCGAACTGTGAGACCACCTGTCCGGCCACCAGGCCCCGCACCGTGGCCGCCACGGTGCCCAAGTCCAGGCCCAGGTCGCCCGCCGCCTGGCGGTTCACTACCACCCGCACCTCCGGCCGCAATTCCTCCTGGCTGCTGTCGATATCCGCCGCGCCTGGCACCTGCCGCATCTCCTGCATGAGCCGCTCGCTGAGGGGCTCTAGCCGCGCCAGGTCCTGGCCGCGCACGCTGATCTGGATGGGCTTGGTGTCGCCACCGAACTCGTTCACGTCCTCCACGGAGATGCGCGCCCCGCGGAAGCGTTGCAACCGCTCGCGCAGGTCCGCCTTGATGATCAGGAAATGTGGCCGCAGGCGGCGCTCCGTAAGCCGCACGTAGATGCGCCCCTCGTTGATGGGCTGCGTGCCGTTCCCGCCGATGGCCGTGTAGGTGTACGCCACCCCCGGATGGCGCCGGATTTCGCCCACCAGTTGCTGCGCAATCTCGGTGGAACGTTCCAGGCTGATGCCGGGACGCGCCTTGAAGTTCACCTGAAACTCCCCGGGATCCGCCTCCGGCATGAACGCCGACCCCAACTTTCCGAAGATCGCGAAACTGGAGGCGATCGCCGCGGTGGCGATGAGCGCCACCGCCCAGCGATGCGCCAGCGACCAGCCCAGCCCGCGCGCCAACAGCCCCTGCAGCCGGTCCAGTTGATCGTTCAGCCGGCCCAGCGTCCGGCCTAGCCAGGAACGCGGCACCGTGGGATCGGCCGCCGGATCGTACCAGCGCGAGGACAGCATGGGATCGAGCGTGAAGCTCACGTACAGCGACACCAGCACCGCGAACCCCACCGTGATGCCGAACTGGAAGAAGAATCGCCCGATGATGCCGCCCATGAAGGCCACCGGCACGAAGACGGCAATGATTGTGAACGTGGTGGCCATCACCGCCAGGCCGATTTCCGAGGTGGCTTCCCGCGCCGCCGTGTAGTGGTCCGCGCCGCCGTGCAGGTGCCGTACGATGTTTTCCCGCACCACGATGGCGTCGTCGATCAGCAGACCGATGGCCAGCGAGAGCCCCATCAGCGTCAGGATGTTCAGCGTGAAGTGCAGCCCGCGCATCACGATGAAGGTGCTGATCACCGAAACCGGCAGCGCCAGGCCGGTGATTACCGTGCTGCGCCAGCTATTCAGAAACAGGAAGACGATCAGCACCGTCAGGATGCCGCCCAGCACCAGCGTGGTCTGCACGTCTTCCACCGACTCGCGGATGAACAGCGAACGGTCCACCACCTTGCGCAGCTTGATGTGCGCCGGCAGTTCGGCGTTGATGCTTTGGATGGCCTGCTCTACGCCGTCGGCCACCTCCACGGTGTTCGCGCCGGATTGCTTCACCAGGTCCAGCGAAAGACCCGGCCGCTCGTCGATGAGCGAGGCGCTGCGCCTCTCCTCGACCCCGTCCACCACACGGGCGACTTCCGGCAAAAAGATCGGGCGCCCGTTGCGTACCGCCACGATCAGGTGCTGAAAGGCGTCCACGGAGCGGAACTTGCCGGCCACCCGCACCAGCGGCTCGTGCTTTCCCTGCTCCAGCTTGCCGGCGGGTACATCCTGGTTCTCGCGCTCCAGCGCCGCGGCAACCTGCGCGTACGCCAGCCCGTAGGCGGCCAGCTTCTGGCGGTCCACCAGCGCCTGGATCTCGCGCCGCGCCAGGCCCACCAGGTTCACCTGGCCGACGCCGGGCACCGTCTCCAGGCGCTTCTTGATGACTTTTTCCGCCAGCGAAGAGAGCGTCTTGATGTCCGCCGAAGGGCTTTCTACAGCCACAGAAAGAATCGGGATGGCGTTCAGGTCGATGCGCTGGATCACCGGCTCCTTCATGTCCCGCGGAAAGTCCGCACGGATGGCGTTGATCTTGGCCTGCGCATCCTGCTGCGCCGTATTCACATTGGTGCCCAGGCGGAACTCAGCCACGATGGCCGAAAGTCCCTCGGTGGTGGTGGAGGTGATGTGCCGGACCCCGGAAATGGTGTTCAGCGCTTCCTCGATACGCTTAGTGACCTCGCGCTCCACCGTTTCCGGGGACGCTCCCGGATACTGCGTCTGCACCGTGAGCACCGGAATCTCCACGTCCGGGAACTGGTCGATGCTGAGCTGCCGGTAGGAGAACACCCCCAGCGTCAGGAGCGACACCGAAAGCATGGTGGCCAGCACCGGCTGCCGGATCGAGAGGTCGCTCAGAAACATGCCTAGCGTGCCTCCACGCGCACGCCTTCCGCCAGTTCGATGCTCTGCTCGGTGATCAACTGGTCGCCGGTTTTGAGGCCGTCCAGGATCTCCAGGGTACCGTCGCGCTCGCGGCCGATGCGCACCGTGCGCCGTGCCGCCTTGCCGCTCTCGATGACAAAGACGCTGCTCGTCTTGGCCGAGCGGTCCTCGCGGTACACCGCCGCCGCGGGAATCACCACGGCCATCTGCCGCACGCCGGTGAGGATCTCGCCTTCAGCGAACATACCCGCCTTCAGCCGCGCGTCGCGGTTGTCTACGCGCACGCGCACCCTGGCCGCCCGCGACTCCGCCTCCACCGCCGGGTTGATCTCCACCACCTGCCCTTCAAACACCACACCCGGGTAACTATTGACTGTGAAGCGCACGGTCTGTCCTGCGCGCACCGGGGCGAGATCGGCCGTGGACACGGGACTCTCTAACTCCAGCTTGCCGTTGTCCACCAGCGAGAACAGGGCCGTGGGGGCTTCCACGTAGGCGCCTGGATTGACGAACTTTTTGTGGATTTCGCCCGCCACCGGCGCTCGAATCCGGCAGTCACGCAGCCGCTTGCGGGCCACCTCGAGCGCCGCCCGCGCCTGCGCCAGTTGCGCTTCCGCCAACGAGATCTGCGCCCGGGCGTCCTGCTCGGCCACCTGGGCGGCCTTCATATCTTTATCCGTGATGCCCCCGGAAGCCAGCAGGTTCTGCGCCCGCTCCAGTTCGGCCCGGTTTGTGCGCTTCCAGCACGCGGCCCTTCGCCAGCACGGCTTCCGCCACCTGCACCGCCGATTCGGCCTGCTGCGCCACCAGCCGGTAGTTCTCCTCTTCCACCCACACCACGGTTTCGCCGGCGGCAACATGATCGCCCGCCTGCTTGTCGAACCGGACCACCCGCCCGATGGTTTCCGCCTTCACGTCCACCTGCGCCGTGGAGACCAGCGAGCCCGTCACTGGCACCGTAGCCGTGAAGGACTGCGGCGTGATGCGCGCCACACTGACACGCACGGGAAGCGCTTCCGAAGCGGCCGCCGTAGGCGTTTCCTTCCGCGCGCAGCCGGCCAGCAGCGCAAGCGCGCAGAGCAGACAGCCAAGCAAGTGCGGACTCGCTCCGGTCACTCCCATGGGGTCCACCCCACCAGCCACCGCAGATTGGCCCGGGCGATCGTGTAATCGTGCATGCCGCGCAGCAGGTTGATCCGCGCCACCGTGCGCGCCGCTTGCGCATCCACGATGTCCAGCGAGGTGGCCGCGCCGTACTTATAGTTGGCCTGCGTCATCTCCAGCACGCGGTCGGCTTGCTGGACATTGGCGCGCACTGCTGCGATGGTCTCCCGGGCGGCGCGCAGGTCGTCCAGCCCCTGCTGCAGAGACAGCCGCACCTGCTGCTCGGCTTTCTCGCGCTCCAGGCGCGCCGCCCTTTGCGCCGCCGTTGCCTGCCACACCAGGCCGCTCCGCTTGAATCCGTCGAAGATCGGAAACGTATAGTTGAAGCCGATGCTCCACCGCACGAACTCCGCGTTCGCCAGGTTCTGCGGCATGCGCGTTATGATTCCATAATTCCCTTCGAAGTCCAGCCGCATGCGGCTCTGCGCCTGGGCCAGTTGCACCTGCATCCCGGCGCTCCGCTCCGCAATGCGCAGGCTCACGATCTCCGGACGCCGCCGCATGGCCTCCAGGGTCAGGGTCTCCAGGTCGCCGTCGGTCCACTCCTTGTCGGTGAACTGGCCCGCCGCCTCGGTGGGCGCCTCAATCGGCCGCACGATGTAGAAATTCAGCAGCGCCCGCGCCTGGCGGATGTCGTTTTCCGCTCGCACGACCTCCGGCCCGATGTTGGCCACGGCCACCTCCGAGCGCAGCACGTCCACCTCTGTGGCAACTCCGTTCCGAAACCGGGTGCGCGCCATCTCGGCGTGTCGCTGCCGCTGCTGCTGCGCCTCTTTCATCAGCTCCAGGTAGCGCTCGGCGCGGATTAGGCCGTAAAATGCCCTCACCACGTTCATCGCCAGGTCCTGCTCCGCCCGGTCGATTTCCACCGTCGCCCCCTCCGCCTCCACCGAGGCCAGGCGCAAGGCCGTGCCGATCTTGCCTGCCGTGTAGAGCGTCTGCTTTACGTTCAGGTAATAGTCGAACAGGTTCACGCCGACGGGCACCAGGGCGTCGCGCAGCTCCGGGGGAAATTTCTCGATCCCGGAGGCGTTCAGCAGGCTGGGATCCCGCCAGCGCAGGAAATTGGAATTGAAGTTGACGCTCGGCAGCGCCTCCGACCGCACCTCCCGGATACGGCCCTTTAACTGGTCTGCGTTCGCCTTCGCCTTGCCCACATCCGGGTAGCGCTCCGTCGCCATGCGCACCGCCTCCGCGATCGTCACCACGGTCGGCTCGGGCTCGGCGGCCCAGAGGAGCCCGGCGGCCAGATTTAAAACCACCCGCCACATATAATCTTTGAAGACCCGAAATTCTATTGTATCCTGTTGTATCCTGGGGCCTATATGGAGCGCGTCTGTTTTCTGCTGCAAGTAAAAAAGGAGCGGCTGGCGGAGTACAAAGAGCGTCATCGCTCCGTCTGGCCGGAGATGCTGCAAGCCCTGCGCGAGACCGGCTGGCACAACTACTCGCTGTTCCTGCGCGAGGACGGCATGCTGGTCGGCTACCTGGAAACACCCGACCTGCAAAAGGCCCTCGAAGGCATGGCCCGCCGGGAGGTCAATGCCCGCTGGCAAAGCTCCATGGCGCCGTTTTTCGAGAATCTGGGGAACCGCCGCCCCGATGAAGGCTTTCTACGCCTGGAAGAGGTCTTCCACCTGGATTAGCTACATATCCATATAGGGCATCGGGGGTACCTTCCCCCGTAGCCGCGAGTACACGGTCAGGGCGCCGCGGTGGTGCGCCGTATGGTCCGTGAGCGCGCCGAAGACCACGAACTTGGGCAGCCCGCCCATGATCGGACCGGGCGGCAGCGCCTGCGCCCACTCCTCTTCCCTGCGAGCTGCCACCTCCGCCTGCGCCGCAGCGCATGCCCGTTCCATCCAGGCCCGCGCCGCCGCGAGCGAAGTGACCTGCCGCACCTCCCGGTCGAGCCTCTCGAAGTCCATGTCGAACCCGTCCGCGGCGAGCACCCCAGCGATGAACCACTCCACGGTTTGCGCGACGTGCGCCACCTGCTGCGCGGCGGTGAACATCCCTTCCGCGGGAGCGAAGGTGGAGTCCGCTTCCTCCAGAACGCGCGTCGAGCGGTCGAAGTATTCCTTCATCGCCGCCAACTGGCCGAGCATCTGCTGTTTGGTCATTCCGGATCATCCTCCTGGCAATTTCCAGGATAACGGAAGCCGGTGCGCGCCGCCCGCGGAAGTTACACTTGGGATATGCGAGAGGATATGGGTCCCCGGAACGACTCGCCCCTGGGAGCGCCCGTCAATTCCGCGCCCGCCCGCCGGCCCCAACACACCACGCTCGCCGGGCGCCGCGTGACCCTGGTGCCGCTGGATCCGGCGGCGCACGCGCCAGCGCTCTACGAGGCCACCTGCAGGACGGAGAATGAGGCGCTGTGGTTGTACCTGTCCAACGGGCCGTTCGCCGGCCGGGAAGACTTCGACGCCCACCTGGCGAAGATTGCGGTCTCCGAGGATCCGCTGTATTTCGCCATCGTCGACAATGTCTCGGGGCTGGCTGCCGGCTACGCCGCCTACCTGCGCATCGAACCCGGGCACCGCGTGATCGAAGTCGGCGGCATCCTTTTCAGCCCCCGCTTGCAACGCACCGCCGGCGCCACCGAAGCCATGTACCTCATGGCCCGCCACGCGTTCGAGGATCTCGGCTACCGGCGCTACGAATGGAAGTGTCACTCCCTCAACACACCTTCCCGCCGGGCCGCCTTGCGCCTGGGCTTCACTTTCGAGGGCATCTTCCGCCAGCACATGATCGTGAAAGGCCGCAACCGCGACACCGCGTGGTTCTCCATGCTGGATACCGAATGGCCCGTGCGCAAGGGCGCTCTCGAGCGCTGGCTGGACCCGTCCAATTTTGACGCGGACGGCCGGCAGAAACAGTCCCTGAGCGCTCTGCCGGCGTAGCTCTCGGGCCGCCTGCTATAATCCCCCGCATGCACCCGGCCAACCCGCCTTCCCCTCGCGAGTGTGCTCGATGAACCGGCGCTACTTCATCGTCGGCCTCATCTTTCTCGGCATGCTCATCAGTTATGTGGATCGCGGCAACCTGAGCATCGCCGCGGCGTCCATGATGCGCGACTTCCGGCTCTCCCCGGCCGCTATGGGCACGCTGCTCTCCGCCTTCTTTTGGACCTATGCCGGCTTCCAACTCCCCGCGGGCGCTATCGTAGACCGCTTCGGCATCCGCCGCACCTATGCCGCCGCCTTTCTGCTGTGGTCTCTGGCGTCGGCCGCCATCGCGATTACCCGCGGCATGACGGATGTGATCGCCTTCCGCATGCTGCTGGGCATGGCGGAAGCCGTGGGACCGGTCGCCAGCCTGTCCTTTATCCGCCAGTATTTCGCTGGCCGGGACCAGGGCACTCCCACGGCCATCTACATCGCCGGGCAGAACATCGGTCCCGCGCTGGGCGCCCTGCTGGGCACGCTGCTCATCGACCGCATGGGCTGGCGCCTGATGTTCGCCGCCACCGGCCTGGTGCCCCTGCTCTGGCTGCCTTTCTGGCTGTGGCTGGTTCCCGCTCACCGGCCCCAGGCCATCGAGGAGCCCCGGCCGCAGCCCGTCGCCGGCGGCCATCTGCCCTGGGGCGCTGTGCTCGCGAGCCCGGCCTTCTGGGCCATGTGCCTGTGCATCTTCCTTTCGTCTTATTACTGGTATTTCACGCTCACCTGGGTGCCCACGTACCTGACCCTGTCCCGCGGATTCTCCAACCTGGAAATGGGCCGCGTGCTTTCCACGCCGCTGTTCGTGATGGCCGTGATGAACGTGGCGGCAGGCTTCGTGGCCGACCGCCTGGCCAAGCGCACCGGTTCGGTGTTTCGCGTGCGTGTGCTGTTCTGCGCCGCCGGCTACGCCTGCGCCACCTGCATTCTGCTGCTGCTGATTCTGCCCCACCGCTCGGCCGTTTTCCCGGTGCTGCTGGTTTCCATGTGCGCCATCGGAATCGGCAATGCGAACTATTGGGCCATCTCCCAGCATGCGCCGCCGCCCCACTTGACGGGCCGCACCATCGGCTTCCTGAACACCCTCTCGACCATTGCCGGCGCCGTGGCGCCGCTGGCGACCGGATGGCTGCTCGGTCCGGAGAAGAATTTCGGAGTGGCGTTGGGGGTCGCCGGCATCTCCCCCCTGCTGGCCAGCGCCTGCCTGCTCCTCGCCGGACCCAAAGCGCTGGACCGCATGAAATCCCTGCTGGCGGGCGCCAGCGTGGGCGAAGCCCCCGTGTAGAGCAACTGGACCGGCCCGCCCGGCGCCTGATAAAATAAGTCCAGTTCCCTTCCGCCACGGTGAGGTGCGAGAGCGGTTGAATCGGGCGGTCTCGAAAACCGTTGTACCTTTACGGGTACCGTGGGTTCGAATCCCACCCTCACCGCCACTTTCTTTTCAAGCATTTACAACAACATAGGCTTCCGGCTTGGGCAATTTTGGGTAATGCCCGTGTTAGGATCGGGGCGGTAAGACATGGCCCTGAACCTTTACCGCAGGCACGGTTCCCATTGCGTTGGTGGCCGCGCGTTGCACGACATGACCTACGAAGCAGACGAACTGCGCCGTAGTTGGAAACGCTGCTTGTGCCCCATCTATGCGTCGGGGACGCTGGGTTTCCGGTTCAAGCGGAAGAATACCGAGTGTGCCACTTGGGATGAAGCCAAGGCGCTGGTGCGCACGTGGCAGGACGCTGCTTCGTGGGAAGGCCCGGTCACCGCGCCACCGGCCCCTGAACCCCCGGCCCCGAATCCTGATGCTGGACGCGTCACGATTGCCGACGCAATCACCGCGTTCATCACCGTCCGGGAAGCGTCCAAGATCGCGCCGTCCACACTCCGCAAGTACAAGACCTTCACCAAGCAGTTGCGCGCCTACGCCGATGACAAGGGCTATGTGATGCTGGACCAGTTCACGTCTGCGGACGTTGACGTGTTCTACTCCAACTGGAAGCTGGGAGCACGAGCCAAGGGCAAAGCGCTGGGCACGCTGCGGAGTTTCTTCCGGTTCTGCGCCAAACGGAAATGGATAGCTGTTGACGCGACGGACCCGAAGTCCATCGGGCCGGTTTCCAGCGACCTGAAGCCCCCGCTGGGTGCCAACCGCGTAGCCAATAAGGTCCCCTTCACTGATGACGAACTTCAGCGCATCCTGGACGCCTGTGACCGGCTGGGCGCAATCGAGTGGAACAACGGCAGCAAGACGGGCGTGTGGACCGGTGAAGACGTGAAGGACTTCATCTGGCTGCTGACGTACACCGGCCTTCGCATTTCTGACGCTGGCTTGTTCCGCATGGATCGGCTGCACGGTAACGAAGTCTTCCTGCGGGCCAAGAAGAACGGTGGCGACGTGTTCACCTGGATACCGGATTGGCTGGCCACCCGGCTGACTGACCGCGCCAAGCGACACGGGCCGCGTCCGTTCATCACCGGAGAATCAGACCGGCTGGAAACAGTCACCGACCTGTGGCGCAGAAGGCTGAACAAGGTGTTTGAACTGGCTGGAAAATTCAAAGAGACACCCACGCCCCACCGGTTCCGCCATACGTTTGCGCGAATCCTCTTGCAGCGGGGCGTCCCTGTGGCCGATGTCGCGGACCTGATGGGCGATGATGAAGACACTGTGCGCGAACACTATGCCCGCTGGGTGCCAGAGAGACAGGCGCGGCTGACCAACATCCTACGGGATGCTTTCACGGATAAGCCACGGCCAAAGCTGTTGGCGATTCGGTAAGCAGGTTGAAACGGGGCCGGTCAACAAAATGACCGGCCCTACGTGTATCAGGCCGCATACTGCCCGCACCGGCCCTGCGCTTGGCCGGTGGTTGGCATCAGGCTGGGTCACGCGGCCTTCGGATACAGCGCCTGTGCGATCTTGGAGAGTTCATCGGCTTCAGCGATTCGCTGATGGTGTTCGGCAAGGAATTTGGCTGCTTCCAAGTCGGCGAAGGTGCCGTAATATTTGCCTGCCACTCTGACCTGCCATTTGGCCGCACCCCGGTGCCAATAGATTCCCGTGGTACCACTTGTATTGTTGCGAGGCATTCTGCGATTCAGAAGGTTCAACGTCCTTGTTGCCAGACGCAAGTTGGACCTGCGGTTATCTAAGGTGTCACGGTTTATATGATCCACCTGATAGCAGTCTGGCGCGTCCAAAAGGACGCGATGCAAATGGACCTTGCCCCCGCTCCGACCTGCGCTACTTATCACGCGGAAGCAGCGTGAATGTCGGCACCAGTGCCCATGCCACCGATACGGCAGCGCTTGTAACATTGGCAGGTCCATAGCGTCAACCAACGTTTCGATGGCTGGGCCGTTCTTCCGTCGTAGGAAAAGAACGGCGACTTCCCCACGGATTTCAAATAGATTCTTCATCGGAGTAGCGGTTATGCCATCAGGCCGCATTCAGCAGCCGGGTATGAATGCGCCGGGCCACGGATTCCGGGACGCTGTACGTGGTGTTGGCTTTCTTCCTGCCCAACCGGATGCGAACCACACCGGGTTCATTCATCACCAGCTTGCGCACGGTTTCCCTGCCCATGGCCCACTGGTCTTTCAAATCTGAGATGCTGTAGTGCTTTTCAAAGGTGCTGTCTGGTGTCATCGTGCCCGCAGCATAATTTCCCATTTCTCCCACCGGCCCCGATTTCATTTTGTACTTCTCGTCCTGCCAACCAGTTACCTTCAGCTTGAAGCATGTGAACGCTGGCCCGGCAAGATGGGCGCTGGGCGGGACTTTCTTCAGCAGCAACGAAGCGAGTAGCACAGCCGCGCAAGTGGCAAGGCGCAGCAGCCCTTTGAACTGTCTGTGAAGCCAGCAGCTTACATGCCGCAATGAAGTGTGTGACGGAAGCCAGCGTTTCCCCTACGGGACCCGTTCACATATTTCGTTTCGGAATGCCTCACGCGAAAGTGACACGTAAGTTCATGCAACCACCCGTTTGTCAAAACTGGCTTGCATTACCGCGCGTGATTCAAGCTGACAGGCGCTGATGGGGGCCTGTGTAGAATGGGGTTGGCGGGATTCACACCCCCGCTTCCCTCACGTGCAGTAAAAACCCAAGGCAATTTCACCATGACGCGTTTACACGCACCAAGTGCGCAGCCTGCCTACCTGCGCCAGCGGGACGCTGCTGCGTTTCTTTCGGTCAGCGTGGCCCTGTTACAGAAATGGCACCGTCTGGGCACAGGTCCCCGCCGTGTGCTGTTGGGTGGCCGGGTGCCGGTATATTTCATTCCCGACCTTCACAGATGGGCGCAGGAACAGGCCGCGCAATGAAGCGCTGGCCGTGGAAGCAGTCATTGTCCAGCGGGCGCATGTTCATGCACCTACCGGGCCGGGGACGGCAAGTATGCGTCTTCCAGAACAGCGATGGCAGCTACGGCTTTTCCGTTTGCGGACAAGACCAGCCGGGCCAGTGGGAGAGTCAAACGGACGCCATGGCCGCTGCTGAACGGTTGATATACGGGGTGACCACTCAATGAAAACCGAAGAGTATTACGGCGCGGTCAGGCAACAGACCGCTGCACTGAACGAGCGATTCCCGCAGGGTTTCTGTTACCTGTGCAGCATCGCGAATCGAGACAGGGGCACGGTGGACGGTAGCGTCACCGAAGCGGCCAATGACAATGCGGCCCGCTGCCTTGTGGAACGGACCCACCGGCTGGCCACGGATGATGAAGTGGCCGAATGGCACGGGCATCAGCAGCAGAACGCGCAGGCGTCACAGTCCAAGGAATTTGAACTGCGTGGCCAGAAAGTCATGTGGGTGCGCCGATGATAAAAGCAAATGATCTGGGCCAGTTGACGGAACTGGCAATGGACCGCATTGACAAACTGGACGCCACGCGCGCCGAACGTGAAGAGTGTATCCAGCGCAAGGCGAACGTGGCCGCTGAACTGACCAAGCAAGAGGAAGAGGAACGGGCCATTGCGCTGGACCAGCGCAGAATGAACGGACTGGCCAACACGTGGGGCCGTGAAGCATCGGAAGCCGTGGCCAAGTTGCTGGATGAAGCATCCCGGAACCCGGCCTGCGATTTCGACAGCGTTGCTGACCTCTGCGCCAAGGCCCGCATGAAGCCCAAGCTGGGCGCAGAGGCTGTGACCTTCATTGTCACCCGGCTGATGCCAGCCCAGCGTGTGAAGGTGCTGGAACTGGAACTGGCGCACGCGCGGGAACATGAACAGGTCCTGCTGTATGACGCGCTGATTGCCCGCATCGAAGCGGCCATTGCGGTACAGGGCCTGCTGGACGTGGAAGGCAGCGTTGAAATCAGCGGGGGCCGCAGTGAATACCTGCTGCGCCTTGCGCTGGACGCGGGACGCAGGACCCGCGCGGCCCACCAGAACCTGATTGATGAGAAGTCACGTCAGGCAGAAATGGCCCGGTCTGGGGCTATTGCAAGTTTGTAGTATCACGAAGCAGTACAGATTCAAGTTGGTAGTTATGACCGAACGAGAACAACTTTTGCAGGCCATCAACCAAGGGCTTGTAGACCTTCAACCCAAACGGCGCGGGCCGATTCCAGCCCCCGCCATCATCAACGACAATCAGGCAGACCCGGCCCTGCGCCGTGGGGCCTTAAAGCAGTACGCGTCTGCTGTACTCGAAACTCCTACGCAGGACTGGTCACCCGAGATGCGCAGCGCTGTCATGCAGGAGTGCGCCAACGTGGTGCGGGAGATGGGGCAATAGCACCATGGAAATCTATTCCCTTGGAAAGATCGCACCCACCACACCGGGCACGCCCGTGCAGTTGACCACGGATGACACCATCAAGGTGCAGGCTGTCTATGCCAGCCAGATTGGTGGGACCACGGGCCGGGTGCTGCTTGGCCGCGTGGGGCTGAACAAGACCACGCTGGCCGGTTGCATCAAGCCGTTCCTGCCACCCGCTGCTTCCGGGTTCTTGGACAGCTTTGAAGTGGCAGCGGAAGACCGCAGCAACTGCATTCAGTTGTCCAAGTATTGCGTGGACGCGGACGTGGCCAACGAAGGGCTGGTCATTTCCTACGTGGTTGCCTAAACGAAAAGAGCGGGCCGGGTGTGAGTAAGCCCGGCCCGAAGTAAGTAAATCTCAACACTTGTGCCAACAGGATAACGGACAGGTGCATACAGCCGGGTCCCCGGCATAAGACAACCCACTCGTTTGACTGGGATAATTTCACGTGATGTGTCACTGAAACCGCCTAAATGGGCGAGAGAGACAGACCGATGTTACAGGAAACAACACTTCAGGAAGCCCGCAGGTTGTTATTTATTGCGATGAGAGAGATACCGCAGTTGACCCCCTTCGGAATCGGCGTGCATTACGCCTATCATCGCAATGGACGTGAACACGTGTGCCGGGAAATTCAGAGGCAACAGGCAGAACTGGAGACGGACCACGCGTTGCGCATGATTGCCTTCTGCGCCGATTGGATCAAGACACACCCTACGGGATTCAAACCGCATCGCACTTCCTACTACTCCAAGCACCTTGTGGAACAGTGGCGCAGGGATGCCGGTGACCCGGACCCCTACGTCCACAACGGCTGCTTCATTGCGGCTGCGGTGGGCCTTGGCCTTAACTTCAGGATCGACGGCCCCAATGCCGTCTTCAGATTCCCAACGCTGCGCCAGCTTATCGACAGGGCGCTGTGTGCTGACGGCCAGCGGCTGCGCGGAAACAAGATCGTGCAAATCTACGATGAAGTTGGACCCATGATGTTGCCGTGTGAACCGCGCGTGATTGAAGATGACGTTGACTTGGAAACGCTGGCGCGCGAACTGGGAGTGCTGTGAATGAATCGGGATATCGCAATTCAATACGCGCGGAACGGCTGGTCTGTCATTCCGCTGCACAGCCCGCAGGGTTCTGGCTGTTCTTGCGGTAGCGCTGACTGCGGCAAGCCGGGCAAGCATGCGCGCGTCCGCGAATGGCAGAAGGCGTCATGTGACCCGGACACTGTTGCCGCATGGTGGCAGCAATGGCCGGATTCAAACATCGGCCTGCGCTTGGACAATCTGGTGGTGCTGGACGTGGACGGAACGGAAGGCGCTGACTCACTGGCTGCTCTCGAACAACAGCACGGGCCGCTGGTCGCACGCGCGCAACAGCGCAGCGGTTCAGGTGGCTGGCACTACGTGTTTGAAGCCGCGGAAGGCGTCACCAAGCATCTGAAGTTCAGGCCCGGCCTTGACCTGCTGACTGGGGCCGGGTGCTACATCGTGGTGGACCCATCGCAGCATGCCAGCGGTGGAAACTACCGGTGGGTGGATACGGAAAGCCCGGCCAACACTCCCCGGCCCCAGCTTCCGCTGACGGTTCCACCGGCTTGGCTGCTGGAAGTGGCCAAGACAAAGGCCCGGACCCCAACTGAACGCGTACCCGTCGAACGTCTCATGACCTTGGCACTCGAAAAGATCGGGGCCGGGTCAGGGCGCAACGATGCGGGCCTGTTCTTCTACGGCCAGATGCGCGACAACGGGTACACTAAGGATGAATCGTACCTGACTCTCCGGGAGTGGGTCACCCGCGCCAATGAAGCCGCACCAGCGCTGGCCAAGTACACGCTTTCGGAAGCGCGGGCCACCTTGAACAGCGCCTATAAGCGGGAACCCCGCGACCCGTGGACCGAACCCGGCAAGCGGACCAATACCGCAAAGCTGCTGGAAGACCTGTCTGAAGACATCGAACTGTTCCACTCGCCCAAGGGTGACGCATTCGCGGTGGTCCCCGTCAATGACCACGTGGAATGCTGGGCCGTCGATTCCAAGACGTTCAAAGGCATTCTGACCAGCCGGTATTTCAAAAAGCAGAATGCCACACCGGGCAGGGACGCGCTGCAAAGTTTCGTTGACCTGCTGTGCGCACGCGCTGCTTATGACGGCCCTGAAAAGCAAACACACCTGCGATTCGCACACGTTGACGGGCGCGCGTATTTGGACCTTGGCAACGATTCTTGGCAGGTCGTTGAAATCGACGCTGATGGCTGGCGCATCCTGCCCCAGTCCCCGGTGTGTTTCAAGCGCGTGGCCGGTATGAAGCCGCTGCCGATTCCTGAACGCGGCGGGTCACTGACCGCGCTGCGCAGATTCATCAACGCGCAGGATGACCGGCATTTCGTCTTGATGGCGTCATGGCTGGTTGGGACGTTTCTGCCGAAAGGCGCGTTTCCGGTCTTGTTGATTCAAGGTGTGCATGGTTCCGCGAAGTCGGGGACCACGGCCATCCTGCGGAATCTGGTTGACCCGGTGACCGTGCCCCTAAGCGCGTTGCCGCGCGATGAACGGGAACTGGCCATCACAGCCAACAACAGTGGCGTCATCGCTTTTGACAACGTATCCGGTGTTCATCAATGGCTGAGCGATGCGTTCTGCCGAATCGCCACTGGCGCGGGCTTCCGCACGCGGACCTTGCACACCGACGCGGATGAACAGCTATTCGAGACGCGCAGGCCGCTGCTGCTGAACGGCATTGACGATATCGCATCCCGCGCGGACCTGCTGGACCGTGGCATTGGAGTGTATCTCAGACGCATAGCGGACACACAGCGGAAGACGGAAGATGAGATTCAATCGGAATTCGCTTCCGCACAAGGTGCCATCTTGGGCGCGCTGCTGACCGCAGTGTCCACGGGGCTGCGGAACTTGCCCAGCACCAAGTTGTCCAGCCTTCCGCGCATGGCTGACTTCGCTAAGTGGGTTTCAGCGTGTGAACCGGCCCTGCCATGGGAACCGGGGGCCTTCATGCGGACGTATCTGGAAATGCGCCAGAAGACAGCGGAAATGTCCGTGGAAAATGACATGGTGGCCCAGGCCCTGCTGCGCATGATTCTGACCACGCGTTCCAGCGTCTGGGAAGGCACCAGTGAAGAACTGCTGCTGGAGTTGAACCAGCGGGTGCCCTTCGATAGACGGGACTTCACAGCGTGGCCCAAGACGCCTGCGTCACTGGGCCGCTGGCTGCGCCGCGCGGAACCCTGCTTGCTCGCCGTGGGCGTCACCTTGAGCGCACGGCGTGGTGGGAAGGGCCGCACGCGGTTGCTGCGTGTCGAATACAGCAACCCGGATCAAGGGACCCTGCTTCCGTGGCCCGAACAGGACGCGGCATAGGCGGACAGAGCGGACAGCAGCGGACAGGAACGAAAACGGGCTTGCTGTCCGCCATTTCTGCTGGAAACGCAGGGGTTAGGTGTTAGGCGGACAGAGCGGACAGCAATTTCTATGTTTTCCCTGGAAAAGAATATATATAAAGGGAAACAGTGTATAGAAACGCCACGCAGACAGGACCTTTGCGACTTTCTAAATGCCACCGGGAAATAGCTGCAAAATGCTGTCCGCTCTGTCCGCTCTGTCCGCCAACTTTTTAACACCAACTGTGTCAAGCTGATAGGTCATGCGTCTGGCGGACAGCAGGGCGGACAGTAACTCTGCGTGCTGCCCGCTTCCTGTCCGCCGTGCGTGGGTCACGGACTTGACACGCTGAATCGGACGTAAGTTACTCAATCGTCGGCGCTGTCAGAAAAGTGGCGCTAAAGTGGCGTTGCCGCAAAGCTGTGCTATTAGCGCACTTAGCAGACAGGCCCCAAGGCACGCGTGGTCAGTCACACGTACTGCATTAAGGTTCCATTAAAACCAGGAGTCACCAAGCGAACGGCTGGCGATCCGCTGAACACGAAGTACTTGACAACGCCAAGGCATGCGCTGGCGTTAGCGCGCGGCAAAGGACCTGACCGTCCAATTACCCGCCGCATAAACCGACCCGCGCGCTGCCAGCCGTGGCCGTAGAAACGCTTTTCGGGGCCGGGGGATGCTGTGGTGTCACCCGCTGCCCCTTCACGCGCTGTAGCCCGTCTGGGCCGCAGCAACACACATGAGAGTGACGTATGTCAAAAACAAAAACGGGGCGTCCTGTTGGGCGTCCGAAGGGTTCCATTTCAAAGCGCAGGGCCGTGGCACACGAAGTCTTGGCCCAGTTGGAAGCAGAACTGGGCAGGGCCGTGAATCCGCTGGAAGGGCTGCTGCGGATTGGCGCTGACGTGAATCAGCCCATGGCCATCAGGGTTCAGTGCATGTCTGAATCTCTTCCGTACCTGTTTCCAAAACTGCAAAGCCAGACGGTGGCGCTGACCGGCCCCACTGGGGACGGCCCGGTGGAAGTGGCCACGTTGGATGTCAGCGCGGTCTTGGCCAATCCCCAGCTTGCCGCAGCCGCGCAGGAACTGGCACTGATGGTGATTGAACAGGAAGCGCTGGCTGAAGGCCAGCCGCAGCCCCGTTTAATCGACCAGCCGCAGTACAAGTAAGCCGCAGGGAAAGGGTGGCCAGCACTCAGACGCTGGTCACCCCGTGTAAACGCACGAACATTGAAAGGACTCATCCGTGAAAACAGAGTTTCGCCGTTCTGATTTGATCGCGCTGGCGCTGCCAGCTTGTGCGCACTGCGGTGGCAGTGGCCTGCGCAGCGCTGAAGGGGTCTGCCTGTGTGTTGAGCGTTCCGTATTCCGCATTGTGATGCAACGCTACCGTGACATCACCGAAGGGGAAGAGTTCATTGCGCCCCTGTCACTCGAAAACGCGGGCACTGGTCCCAAGGGGCTGGTGCGCGTTGGCCGTCCCCATGAAGAATTCCTTGCGGACGTGTGCCTGATAGCCAAGCGCGCGCTGGACCCGCTGGAACACTCCGTCTTCCGGTTTCACTTCCTGCTGGGCGCTGATTGGAAGCTGTGCTGCAAGCGGCTGAAGATTGACCGGGGAACCTGCTTTCACGCCTTCTACCGCGTGGAAGCCAAGCTGGGCCGTGCATTCCGCACCACGCAGCCGTACCCGCTGTATCCGCTGGCCGGGTACTTCTATGGCGTTGTTCGCGGACGCAAGACAGCACCCTGCGTGCCCGATGATGAACTAGCCCAGCCGGTGGCGTTGGTCCCACCGGTCATGTCGAAACAAGAACGGCTGGCGTACATCCGCGAAAGGTTGGCGGAAGGCCCGCTGGCCGCATAGACAACACATGATAATTCGACTTATCATGTGTCTATGGGTAAGCAAATTGTGGCTGTTTCGCTCGGCCTTCAGCAGCAAGCGGACACCGATGAACAGGCCATCAAGCTGTGGTTGCACGGCAAGGCAGCGCACAGCCAGCGGGCTTACCGGCTGGACATTGACCGGTTCCGCGCTGCCGTGCGCAGGCCGCTGCCAGCGGTCACGCTGGATGACCTGCAACAGTTCGCGGACTCGCTGGCCGGGCTTGCCCCTGCCTCACAGAAGCGCATCCTTGCGAGTGTGAAAAGCCTGCTGGCGTTCTGCTTGAAGATTGGATACTGCCAGTTCAACGTGGGGGCCGCGTTGACCGTGCGCAAGGCCAAGAACACGCTGGCTGAACGCATCCTGCCCCATGAAGACGTGGCGCGCATCATCGAACGTGAAGACGGCCCCCGCAACCACGCCATGCTGCGGTTCCTGTATGAAACCGGTTGCCGGGTGTCAGAACTTTGCAGTGCAAAGTGGCGTGACATTCAGCCGCGTGACGCAGGGCTGGCGCAGGTAACGGTGTTCGGGAAGGGGGACAAGACGCGCCACGTCCTAATCTCGAAACGGCTGTACAAGGAACTGGTGCGCCTGCACGCGGATGCCGGTGACAATGCCCCCGTGTTCCCCAGCAAGACCGGCAAGGCACTGGACCAGCCAGCCGTCTTCCGCGTCATGCAGGCCGCTGCGCAGCGGGCCGGTATCGAACAGCCCGTATCGCCCCATTGGTTCCGCCACGCGGCAGCGTCACACGCGCTGGACAACGGGTGTCCCATCGGGCTGGTGAAGGAACAACTGGGCCACGCCAGCCTTGAGACAACCAGCGTGTACGTACATGCCCGGCCCACGGATGGCTTGTTCAAGTACCTGCGATAAGCGGACGCTGGCCGCTGGGCATCCGTGAGAGGCACGGCACTGCCTGACGGCTGCAAGGCTGATACGCTGTTGGGCATGACCGAATACACGCGCTACGAAGTAGCGGCCTACAAGTTGTGGGTGGCGAATCGGACTCTGGAAATGCTGGGAGTGGATGAAGGATTCTTGGATCTGCCCGAACTTCTGGAACGGATACAGCAACGTGACGCCAAGGCCGCAGAGAAGCTGGACACGTTCTTCAAGGCATACGATGCGTGGTACGAGCTATCGGCAAACATGATTGCCGATGAAGCGTTCCGCAGGGACCACCAAGACGAAATACTGGACCGGATTTCCGACCGCGACAACGAACGCCAAGCGTTGCTTGTCTATCTGAACCGCGCAAAACGCTGAGCGTCGGGCCGGGGGCATGGATGCAGGTTGCTCGATTTCTTGGAGCAAGGCCCCTGCTCCCCGACTCCGCAGCCAACGAGCAAGCATCATCCGCGCAGCATTCCAGCGATTCTGGCCAGCGCTGCCCGGCCCGCTGGTCCTACGTTGTTGCCGATGGCGCGCGGGATGCGGGCTGAGTAAAATGATTGGCTGATGGCGAAGACTGAGTTGTTCTGGAGTTCTAACGGAAGTCGAGAAAGGCCGTTCAGGGCGTGGCTGGCGCAGCACAGCGATGATGGCTACCTATTGAATTGCTATCGAACTGGCGCGGGGCCGGGTGACTACAAGGCTTACATGCTGCATCGCGCATCTTGCGCGGTCTTCAATGGCAACAATCCCAGAACGGGCAAGAACTGGACCAATAAACGCTTCTGCAAGGTCTGTTCGCTGAACGCAGAAGCCCTTCAGGCCCACGCAAAAACAAAGGGTGGACGCGTTCCCGCGTGTTCGCTGTGCATGTAGTTCATTTGCCCGTGGCCGTGGCCCACACCTTCACTGACATCCTGCGAACCGCTGAACACGCTTTCCGGGTCATACCCGAACCGCAGGAAGGCTTCCGCCCGAAGTCGCCACGCGAAAACAGCGAATTCATCGGCCAACGCATCTGCAATAGGATGGATAGCCACAAGGCCCGCACTCTGCGTGAAGTGGCGTGCGTCCATCACGGCCCGTACCGATGGCCGCGCGCTACCCGGATACGGAAACTTCCCGTCGTACAAGTGATGAATGGTCCAATCATGGTTGCCGTTGCGTTGGGGGCGCTGGCCCCCGGCCACCAAGTACGCCATGATCGCGGGGCCGTTGCTGCGGGCATCACAGGTCACGCGCTGGTGGCGAAACAAGACCTTCAGCGCGTCCGGGTAGTTGTGATACTTGGCCGTGCGGTCACACCCGGCCCACAGCAGTTCCGCGCGCTGGGGCCATTTCACAAAGGCATCCAAGTCCGCACTCACGGCAAGGATGACACGCTGGTGCGCGGCTGGGACGATGGACCCGGCTTCCTGTTCCAGCCAGCCGTTCAGATCATCAAGGCGGCAGGGCGTCATGGGAGCGTTCACCTTTCAGAGCAAGCCAAGTCCTTGCGGTCCATGTATACCAGCTTCGATGAAGACTCCATTCCGGCAAGGACGGTCTTCTTAATTCGCATCAGGCCGTTGTGTTCGATGTAGTAGGACTCCGGCCTTGAGTCTCCGTCCGAAAACAGCAGATTCACGGTTACGCGGTCACCGGCTGCATCTTCGCTGATGACTTGGTATTTGAAATCGAACTGCTTCCAGATGGGCTGTTTGGTCTTTTTGTCGCGCCCCGTCTGCCGATAGCGGGTGAAGACGCCCGTCTTCGAGGCTGAATCGACAGGGCCGAAGAACTCGCATTCGCTCGAAGCGACTGACAAGTCCGCGCTTTTCCACCTACCGATGAGGCGAGACGCGGGTGTCGAGAAATCGCGGGCTGGCTGTGTCTCATTCTGCCAAGCCCACAAGCCGCACGATACTGCAAACAGCAGAAGAACTCCGTGACGCATGCTGAGATTTAATCACACGGCACTGCGGAGTGCAGCGCCACGGAACGGCAGACACCAGCCGGGCGGTAGAATGGGGAGTCAATTACAGGAGAGGCAGCATGCTGGTTCGCTTCACCATTGAAGGCGGGTGCATCCCGGTCACCGAGCAAGCACGTGAAGACCTGTTGAACGAGTACTTACGTCTGCTAGCGGACTACGACCCAGACGCAGAGGACCATATCCGCAACGAGATTCGACAGCACCTTAACAGCCACACGCAATTCACCGCCGCTTGGATCGCGTGTGATGGACCGAACTCATGGCGTCAGGAATTCCACCCGCTATACCACGCCATTGAACGGGTTGCTACTGATGCGCAGACTGCGCATGACGAATCGGGCAAGTTTCTGGGGCTGCTGGTCTGGAATGAAGCGCTGAACCATCGGGAACGTTGGCACTTCACCAAGTACCCGAAACTGGATGCGGACTACATGGTGACTCACTACTTCGCGATGGACGGGCACATCTGCGCAAGCGCCAAGCGTCACCAAGCCGAAACTGCGAGACGCCATGGTGACATTCAACGCGCCACCGATTTGGAGAACGCAGCGCGGGCACTTCAGGAACGATGGAGACGCGGGGGAAGGTAGCACCCCGCGCGTCAGCGTCCAGAACCCGTTCCCGGCCCCAGCGTCTGTGGCTGTTCCGCGATTTGAGCAATTTTGGGTAATGCGCGTTGGGAACCGTGGCAAAAATAGCGGTATGGGCAACGAACCGTCTATAACTTACAGACCTGTCAAGCCCCTTTTGGCTCCGAATCCCACCCTCACCGCCAGCCTTTCCGCCTCACAGTCAACAGCTTAGGAACTCGTTCGGTTTCCACCTTGCGCCAAGTCCAGCGTCGGGGGGAGGATGATGTCGGGTGCGCGGCTCTCGGAGTGAGCGGAGTAAGGGCGTAAAGCCCACCCTCTTGCAAGTTGTTGAAAACATGGAGCGGGAGACGGGAATCGAACCCGCAACCAACAGCTTGGAAGATTGTCGCTCAATTGAAAACAAAGAACATTTGCGTCTAGCGCGTTGGATCCTGACCACCAACCCACGCTGAGTTTTCACGCCCTTCCTTCGCACAGCCCGTTAACGGAGTAAACGGAGTAACGGAAATGCGAACCGCTCGGCGCCCTCCTTCTCCGATGCCCAATCTCCCCTGGGCCGCCAGAAACTGGCCGCTGGCAGCGGCCGAAGGGGAGCCCCATGGCGGCAATCTGTCCATTGCGCCTCGTCCGGCAGGCCGGCCTTGAATCTGCCAGGTCGATCCTCAAGCAAACCTATTCCGGTCTGATTGTATCGAAGCAAGCCCTCCGAAAGATTGCCGCACTGGAACTGGTCCGATCCAAACGGGAGACCGCGAACCAAACCCTTGGCTTCGCTTCCCGACCATTCGTACTGTGCGGTCTTCCGGTGAAGCGGCCGCCGAAAGGCCAGTTGCTGCATGAGCGCCGGAACGGTCACTTTGTTCTATCCTGGCGACATTACTCTCTGGTGCGTCCGGTGGTACCTGGGATTCCCCATCTCGTTTGTGCACATGGCCGAGATGGCGATCGAACGGGGCCTGTTCATGCACCCGAACTGCATCTGGCGCTGGGTCCACGTTTTGGGGCCCAGGTCCGCTGGCCGGCATCTGCGCCGCGATCGCCGCGATCTCCCTTCGACAACGCTCGACTCACGCCGCCTCCTTCCGGCGTTCTGCAGGAGGTCCACCCTTCGGGCAACCCTCCGCTGCGCGGGTCGAAGGTTGCCGCGTTGGAGGCTTCCACGCCGGCCGCGGTTTTGCGCGTCGGCCGATGTGTTGCATCTACGGTTTCTGAGCCATTCAGCGTTTGGCCGAAAGTGCCGGACGCCCCGTCAATCAGGGGCTTCAGCAAAAACATAAAACATTCGGTGTGTTTAAGCTAGGGTAGATACACACATCCGACCTGCGGCCTCGCGGCTCTCGGCGCGTTCAAGGACCAAACGCTCGGCACCCGCAGATACCCCATACGGCCGTCCGGGAGCGTCTGCTCATCTGCAGCCGGTCTCCAGCGCCACAGGCCGTTGATCGAGATGCGCTCCCGCGTTAGTGTTGCTTCACGAAAAGCCTTACCCACGTTCCAGACCGCCTTTACCCCATCTGCCAGGTGAACGCCGGCGCGTTTCTGGGCAGAGACGCACCGGGCCAGCAGTATTGCTACGAGACAGAAAACCAACATGGCCACTAAAGCGCACGATCAACTCCGCTAGACTGATTCGGTCGCTTTTAAATCTTGTCAGGTTTCTTGAATCAGCCCTGCAATCCGGGGTTAATCGCGACGCCGCGAAGAGGTACCCTATAGACTACTCGGCCGAAGCAGGAGTGGTGTATGTCTATCTCTCGACGCGAATTCCTTGAAACCGCGACCGTTGGCGGCATAACGGCGGGATCGCCGGCTACGGCGGAACCCAAGATGCCCGTGCGCATACTGGGCAAAACGGGGCTCCGGGTCTCCATTCTCGCCTTCGGCGGCGGCAGCCGTTTCACCGGCTTCAAAGACGCGGGCTACCGGGACGAGGACAAGGCCATTGCGATTCTGCTGCGAGCTTTCAAACTCGGTATCAATTATATCGATACAGCCGATGACTACGGCGTCAGTGAAGAACGCTTCGGCAAAGCCCTGGCGGCCCACGGAAATAAAGGAATTTTCGTGGCCACCAAGATTACCAGCCGTGATCCAAACACCTTTCAGGCCACGCTGGAGCGGAGCCTGAAGCGGCTGGGCCGCTCGCAGGTGGATGTGCTCCATATCCACGACCTTTCGAGTGACGCCGACCTGGCCCGCATCGAAGCTCCTGGCGGAGTCCTGGAGCGCCTCCAGCAGGCCAAGGATAAGAAACTGACACGCTTCATCGGCGTGACGTGCCACCGTGCCCCGCTGACCCTTCAGAAGGCCCTTGAGCGCCACGATTTCGACTGTACCCAGATGGCGTTAAACGCCGCCCAGGCCGGGCTGCAGATGCCGCCGAACGCGACGGCGGCATTCGAGAACACCGCCTTGCCTGTGGCCGTGCGCAAGAAGATGGGAATCCTGGGCATGAAGATCTGGCTACAGGATTTCCTGCCTGATGTTCCGGAGCGCACCGCGCGCAACCTGATGTACTACACACTTTCGTTGCCCGTGGCGTCCGCGGTGATCGGCAGCTCCAAGCCCGAATATCTGGAAGAGAACGCCCGGCTGGCCAAGGCGTTTCAGCCGCTCGAGAAATCCGAGATGCTGGACATCGCCGGGGCGCTTTCACGGCACAAGGCGGCCATGGATCGGGTCTTCCGCGACCATGTGGACGCGTAGAAGCACTATCAGGTCCACTCCATGCTGATTGGCGAGGTTGGCGGGTATTGGCCGAATCATGGTGATACTCTAGCGCTAACTGCCATGACACGCAGACGCTTTCCGATGGCTTGCGCCGGCGTTTCGGCGGTGCTCGCCTCCTCGACCGGCGCTGCGAGCGCCGCCGATTCTCCCACGCTCAGCCCGATCGACCAGCGCAACAACGATTACCAGCAGCAACTCGAATGGTATTTTCGCCACCACCTGGTGGACGAATATCCCGCACGCGCAGCGAAGATGTGGCGTCGCTCGCATACGGGAGTACCCGCTTTTCTGCGAAGCGTGGAAGGAAACCGACGGCGCTACAGGGAGATGTTCGCTCCCTCCCGCGTTCGAGCAAACCGGCCCCGTTGAGCGCAAGCCGCACGCGGCCATACCGGGCACGGAGTGGATTTCAATCCCAATCGGGCCGCTCAGAGCCGAGGGCCTGCTGGCGTTCCCGCGGGAGGCCTCGGGCCCCGTACCTGATCGTGGCACAACACGGCATCGGCGGCTTCCCCGAGCGCGTCTTCGGGGTTCTATTGCAAACGCGGTTGAGCGGAGCTGGTAGGGTGTATCGTGACCCGAAAACGGCCGGCACTGTTCCGCGGGCGACATTTCGAAGACGTGATCATCCTCCTATGTGTTCGCTGGTACCTGCGATATTCGCTCACCTATCGCGGCCTGGAGGAGATCATGGCGGAGCGGAACCTCTCCGTGGACCATGTGACCATCTGGCGCTGGGTCCAGCGATATGCGCCCATTTTGAACCAGCGTATTCGCCGTGAGATGCGCGACCGCAACCGGTCCTGGCGGGTCGACGAAACATATATTAGCCCGTCTTTCGCAGTTGATGGGGTCGGCGGCAAGCTAACTCATTCTGAATCAGTGAAGGGGTCTGAAAGGTCTCCACCACAAATCGTGCGTATTCGGAGAGGTCTTGGAGGTGAAACTCAGGCGGCG
>Ga0209581_1000571_pt1 | contig 69982 bp, 50 predicted proteins | sample Coa_R2_FD_187160 | JGI IMG/M metagenome (GOLD analysis project Ga0209581, IMG submission 187160) | Surface soil microbial communities from Centralia Pennsylvania, which are recovering from an underground coalmine fire - Coalmine... | ecosystem: Environmental > Terrestrial > Soil > Unclassified ...
GCCCGGCGGATCGGCTTGCTTCAATGGGGCCGCGAGCGCGCGCTCGCGGAAATTACCTGGTTGCGGCGGAGCGCCGGGATTCTGCCCGGGGCTTCAATGGGGCCGCGAGCGCGCGCTCGCGGAAATGAAGAGACCACCCTGCCCCCTCGACGTGCGCGGGAGCTTCAATGGGGCCGCGAGCGCGCGCTCGCGGAAATTAAAAGTAAGTGGAGACTCGAAGCTCGGAACTCCGGTGCTTCAATGGGGCCGCGAGCGCGCGCTCGCGGAAATGGAGCCTTCCCGCCATCCTTCATTCGTTTGTGAGTGCTTCAATGGGGCCGCGAGCGCGCGCTCGCGGAAATGTCCCATGTCTACTCCTGCTTTGGTTCGGCAGATACGCTTCAATGGGGCCGCGAGCGCGCGCTCGCGGAAATAACCCGCAACGCCACTCGACTTTATGCCAGGTGAACGGCTTCAATGGGGCCGCGAGCGCGCGCTCGCGGAAATGTTTGTGACGATCAACGTGGACGGCGGGAATTATGTGCTTCAATGGGGCCGCGAGCGCGCGCTCGCGGAAATGCTTCAAGTATCCTGGCGGGTCGCTTCCCTGCTCGATGCTTCAATGGGGCCGCGAGCGCGCGCTCGCGGAAATGCACTTACGAGATCAGGCTCACCGACAAAGACCGGAAGCTTCAATGGGGCCGCGAGCGCGCGCTCGCGGAAATGAGGGCTGGCTGGTGCCGGGCAGCCTTGCCCAGCGAAAGCTTCAATGGGGCCGCGAGCGCGCGCTCGCGGAAATGAGCCGCGCGTCCGGGCCTTCATCCCGCACCACACGGCTTCAATGGGGCCGCGAGCGCGCGCTCGCGGAAATCCAGTAATGGTGCGTGAAGTCGGGGTGATCCTTCGAGCTTCAATGGGGCCGCGAGCGCGCGCTCGCGGAAATGAGATCGAAACAACCGTTGCGGTGCCTTATAGGATGCTTCAATGGGGCCGCGAGCGCGCGCTCGCGGAAATGGGGTGGCCAGGTCAAGGTTGTGCGCTCGCCAGAGGCTTCAATGGGGCCGCGAGCGCGCGCTCGCGGAAATCTTTCACGGAGGACCTATATGCAACCGTCAGGTTCTGGCTTCAATGGGGCCGCGAGCGCGCGCTCGCGGAAATGAACCCGCGCCGGACCTGTTTAGCGCGGCGGTGGAGTGCTTCAATGGGGCCGCGAGCGCGCGCTCGCGGAAATTCGGACACCAAGGGGGAATTATACGGCCACCTAAAGCTTCAATGGGGCCGCGAGCGCGCGCTCGCGGAAATGGCGCAACTCAACAGGAACCCTGAGGCGCGCGGTGAGCTTCAATGGGGCCGCGAGCGCGCGCTCGCGGAAATGCCGCGGATCTGAACGTCATGAAGTCGCTGGCGAAAGCTTCAATGGGGCCGCGAGCGCGCGCTCGCGGAAATGTGATAGCGTCCGTGTAGTTGATCCACAGGACGTTGTTGCTTCAATGGGGCCGCGAGCGCGCGCTCGCGGAAATACGGCCAGGGTGATGGTGGCGGTGCGGAACGTATTGGCTTCAATGGGGCCGCGAGCGCGCGCTCGCGGAAATTTCGCGCTGCCCTTGTTCGCGGAGTTCTCGGGCGTGCTTCAATGGGGCCGCGAGCGCGCGCTCGCGGAAATATCTCAAGTTATCAAAAGTGGGGCCGCGTGAGTGATGCTTCAATGGGGCCGCGAGCGCGCGCTCGCGGAAATGTCCGTCCCCTGAATGGTCACGATTTGCGCGGACGGCTTCAATGGGGCCGCGAGCGCGCGCTCGCGGAAATGCGCGCTCAATCTCGCGCTCTATGTGGCGGGGGTGGCTTCAATGGGGCCGCGAGCGCGCGCTCGCGGAAATCGGCCAATCCTCCTCGACTTTCCGCACCGCTGCTCATTCTGGCTTCAATGGGGCCGCGAGCGCGCGCTCGCGGAAATGAATCCAGCCGCAGGTCAACGCCTACCTGCCATTTTTGCTTCAATGGGGCCGCGAGCGCGCGCTCGCGGAAATCGGCCAATCCTCCTCGACTTTCCGCACCGCTGCTCATTCTGGCTTCAATGGGGCCGCGAGCGCGCGCTCGCGGAAATCCGCCAGCCAGATTCTGCTCAACCAGCGGATCGTCATGCTTCAATGGGGCCGCGAGCGCGCGCTCGCGGAAATATCGAGCCCCCACGACTGCTGACGATGCCGCGGCCGGCTTCAATGGGGCCGCGAGCGCGCGCTCGCGGAAATGCGGCAGTTCCATCTGGGCCGGCGTGAGGCCGACTATGCTTCAATGGGGCCGCGAGCGCGCGCTCGCGGAAATCCAGCCGCGCGAATGCCGCCCGGTCGTCTTTGGTCTGCTTCAATGGGGCCGCGAGCGCGCGCTCGCGGAAATCTGCCGTCAAGAAAACGCCCAAGGCGAAGGGCAAGGCGCTTCAATGGGGCCGCGAGCGCGCGCTCGCGGAAATGGCTTCCGGCCTGGCGGAAACGGCCTCAATCGTCACGCTTCAATGGGGCCGCGAGCGCGCGCTCGCGGAAATACGATGGCGACTTCGCTCTCTTCCATCGCTATGAGGGCTTCAATGGGGCCGCGAGCGCGCGCTCGCGGAAATACTGTCACCAGTGAGTCATTCGGCGTGCTGATCAGGCTTCAATGGGGCCGCGAGCGCGCGCTCGCGGAAATGCCGTCTTCCTCTACGGCGGCGGCATGGGTCGGCTTCGCTTCAATGGGGCCGCGAGCGCGCGCTCGCGGAAATAGCCTACCTCATACCCTATTCAATTTTCAAAGACCGTAGCCCGCTTTGCGAGCGCTGAACCGGCACCCGCCTCTCCCGGCTTCCGAGCTCTCCACCCGCCGCTCTAACCCTCATGCTCTCAGGCTGCTGCCTGCCCGCGAGCGATCCCCGCCTTTCCGCCGGCACCCCGCCGCTCGCGCCCTGCTCAGCGTGTCGTAAACACCGGGTATTCCGCAATCTCGCCCTCCAGGACACGCGCCAGCAGCCGCGCCTGGATCTCCAGAAGCCGCCGATAACTCACCCGGTAATCGAAGAGCGGATGCGTCACCAGCGAGTCCATGCGCAGCTCATAGGCCCGGAAGAAGCCTTTCCGGCCTGAAGCCGTCAGCGCCACCGAGCCGCCCACCCGCACGAAGTCCCGCGCCGTCACCATCCCCGTGTTGACCGCGGTCAGCACCGCCGAATCTGCGATCAACGGGCGGAACGGCTCCATCAGGTCCAGCGCCAACGCCGGCCGCCCGAAGCGCGGCTGATGATAATAGCCGATATAAGGATCAAAACCAACGGCATAGCAGGCCACCGTCAGATCCTTCGCCAACAGACTATACGCGAGGGACAGCAGGGCGTTCACCGGATCGCGCGGCGGCCGCCGGTTCCGCCCTTCGAAATCAAACGGAAAGCGCCCCGTCGCGCTTCCGTTTTCGGGCGTGCCGTCCTGGTCATCCACTTTGATCATCCCGGCGAAGCCGCCGAAGTACAGGCGCGCCGCATTGCCTTCCAGGCCCAGCAATTCCTCCAGGGATGTGGCCTTCTCGGCCCGCTCCGCCATCTCCTTCAAACCCGTCAGCGTGTTGCGGTTAGGCTCCACGTGGTTCCGCTGCAACAGGGTCCTCTGGTTTCGAATCTTGCCCGCCACCAGCCGCCTCGCCAGGGCGCGCGCAAAATACTCCTGCTCGGCCAGTCGAAACTGGCTGCGCCGCAGGAATACATTCTTCTCGTTCAGCCCGATCGTGATCCCGTAAAACCACCCGCCCATCGAGAAATAGCAAATCGGCACGTCGGCTTCACATAACGCTTGCACCGCCTGGGTCGAGATCTGCACGTTGCCCATCACGTTCACCTGGCAGATCTCTCCGATCCGCACCTCCTGCACCAGCGTGTCCTTCTCGCGCGCCTGTAAGACCCCGCCGGACTTTCCCACGCGCATGCCTTGCGAGTTGAGATAGAGCGGCCGCAATTCGCTGCGCGGCGTGACCAGCGCCCGTACCTCGCGTTGCACCGGCTTGCGCGGAACGGCCTCGAACAGGCTGAGTTGCTCGGCCGCGCCGCCGTCTTCCACTCCTGCCCGCAGGGTTTCGTCCGGCAGGCAGATGCCGACTAGCGAGCACCCGGGGCATTTCGGCGAATCCACCAGCGGCGGCGGAGTCTCGCCCCGTTCCGCGGTCGCCCACGCCTGGCGAATCATTTCCTCCGTGCCGGCGACCAGGGCGTCGTCGAACGCCACCCGGACGCGCTGCCCCGTCTTCCGGTAGTAGACGATCCCCTCCTCGCACCGGTACCCGTTCTCCCGCAGGACGATTCCCTGGACGGCCAATTGTGCCCGGTCCGACGGCCACAATTCCAGGCCGTTCGGCCCTTCGCGCGGCTGCCCGTGCTTGTAGTCCACCGGTGTCAGCACGCCGCCGTCGGCCTCCACCAGGTCCATTCTGGCGATCACCCGCAGCCGCTCGCTGGAGAGGGTGACCGAGCGCGCGTGAATGGTCTGGGGCAGATCGGCGGATTCCGGCAGGGCGGTAGCCTTGTCATCCACGCGCCGGTGCTGCACACCACCTTCGACTGTGTCCGCGCTTTCGGCGAAAAGGCCCTCGACCCATTCGTAGAAGAACAGCCGTGGGCAATAGGCGAACTCGTTGAGCATCCGCGCGGGAAGATAATCCGGCAATTTTCGCGCGTTTTCGGCGGAAACCGGGAGAGCGCCCATACTGCCTCACACAATAATGCACGGCGCATCGAGCGTCGTATAGGGCTTGCCCAAGGCCGTGATCACGCGGTCGCCGCGCCCTTCCGCCGGCCCGAGATTCACGAACAGCACCTGGTCCTCCTTGTGGTTGATGATCTCCGCGAGCTCCGCGCGGCACCGCGCCAGATCCATGGCCGTGAACTGGCACTCGAACACCGAGTACTGCAAATGATCGCCGTAGTTGCGCATCGCCTGAAACACCTTGCGCAGGCGCTTGTCATCACAGATGTCATAGCAAACCAGGTAGGAGGTCCGCATGGCTAGACTGCCGCAAACAGCCCCAGGCCGCAAAAACGCCCGCCGCCGATGCAGACCGGCCCCCGAACCGGCGCGGGTTCGCCCCGTGCATCCCGCCAGCGAATCTTCACGTGATACCGGGCAAATCGCTTCAGGTGGTCAGGTGCGCCGTAGCGGCCGGCCAGGTCGGTGCCCGGCCAGAAGCCAGTCTGGCGCCATTCGATTTCCGCGCTGTCCGCCAACGGCTTGGCAAAACCCGCCTGCACGATGGCCTTCCGGATCAGGCCGTCGATGCGCGCGTCGAGCCGGGCGAGGAGGTCCCGTTGTTCTTCGCTTTCAACCCCGGCTTCCATGCGCCGGCGATAGTGCTTCGGATCGTCGTAGCCGGGGAGGATCACGGGCGTGACCGTCGCCCATTCAGCCGCCGCTTTCGTATAACGCTGAAGTCCGCGGTCGCTTGCGGGAATCAGAGAAAGGAGCGCGGCCGGCTCTTTGGTGTGCTCCCAGGTGAGTTCCTGTCCGGATATCATTCGCGCCGCCCATCGAATCTCTTCCGTGCAGCCGCTCTCGAATGTCGTGAGCATCACCCGCCGGACGCTTCCGGCCGTAAGAGCGTGCCCGCCGCCCCGCGCTTCCATGCTGGGCAGCGGAACGTACGCGAAGCGGCGCGGTCCCACGGCCACGTGCTCGCGGTCTGTCCTCGCCTCTCCATGGCCCAGCACAAACGATGCGATCTTCGATTCGGACCATCCGCTGCGCTCGGCAGCGGCCCTAACCACGCCGCGCACCATTCCCGCTACCGTCAGACCGCGGCGCGCGCTGTCAAAAGGCCGGAAATTGCCGGCGTCGGGCTGGAGCAGGGCGAACGCCGCAAATTCGCGCCCCGCCGGCTCGGTTGCCCTCCGGTACTCCGTTTTCCGATAGGCCGAGAGCGGCGGCGGCGGAACAAATCCGTGTTCGCCGATGCGCTCCAAAAAACGCTCGTGGCGATAGACCAGATCTTCCAGCGTGCCCTGCGCCGGGATTCGCAGGCTGTTCTTTCCCGCTCCCTCGGTGGGCAGCCATCGTTCGCCCGGCAGCTCTTCCACCTGCTTGCTATCGAGCACCTCTGCATGGCCTATGGCAAGGTCCAATCCCCAACCCAGCGCCGCCATGCCTTCCGCCATCTCCGAAAGCGCCGCCACGGATCGGCGCGTCTCCTCGTCCACGGGTTCCGGCAGCCGCCAGATGTAGTGCAGAGCGCTTTCCTCCCGCAGCAGAACAGGCCGCACGGCTTTCATCGTGCGGTGCGTGCCCGGGTTCGCGTCACCCGTACCGGAATAGATGCCCTTGGCCCACGCGCGCGCCACGATATCCATCGCGTTGTTGGGCACCGACAGGCGGTAACCGGCGCCCTCCGCACCGCGAGGCGCGATCACCACCGGCGCCTCCCGTTGCCCTTCCAGCCAGGTCAGGGCCGACCGGTCGGCATCCGAAATCGCGCCGCCGTTTCGCCGCGCCGCTGCCGCCGCCAGCGCCTGAAAAACCCGCAGCGGCGATGGCGGCCATTCCGGGCTGCCGCCGTCGCCCTGCCCGTGGTAGTACATCGAATCCAGCAGGCGCACCGACAAGCAGAAGTGCCACCCCATGTCTCCCTCCCGGCTACGATTTGCTCTTGGGCGCCTTTTTGCCTTTTCTGCCGCCCTCGCCGTCGCCGTCGGTGACGTCTTGCAGCGCCCGATCCTTATCGAACTCCACCTCGCGGTCCGGGCCGATGCCGAACGCTTGAGCCGCCGCTCGCGCGTAAGCCAGAGCCTCGTCATGCGTGACCGAGGCATCCACGCGCCGCCCGTCCGCATACACCTCCTGGAAGACGCGCGCCTTCTCCGGATCCGCCACCAGGTGGCAGCCCTGCCGCAGGTAGCCGCCCGCCGGAGCGGTGAACGCCGTCAACGCCAGCCCCAGGATGTAGCGGCGCAGCGCCGGAGCGTCGCCGCCCCGCAACAGCCGCAGGCAAGCCAGGTGCAGCGAAGCATCGCGCCGGATGCCCCCATCGGCGAGGATGCCGCCGTGGGAGCCGGACGCCGGCACATGGATAAATCCGCGTTCGGCGTAGGCGTCTTTAGTGGACCTGTCCGGCGGTTCCGGTAGCAGGCCGCCGCCCACATAATCGGTGGCCGGCACATACTGCGCGGACCGCGTCAGCTTCCTGACGTTCCAGGCCCTTATCGTCGACGCCATCAGCCGCGGCAGCTTGGCCTGCGTGTCGCGCGAATCCCAGGCGCCGAAGACAATCGATGTGGGCGCCAGCTTTGCCAGCGGCTCGGCGTTGCCTTTATCGGCAGCCTGAAAAGCCGCCCGCAGAGCACCCTGCAATTCCGTGCAGCGGACAATCGCATCGCCCGCCCGATGGCCGGCTTCGAGCAGGTTCACACGCTTCTCGCCGGCTTTGATGACAATCTGCGGAACCAGTCCGCCATAATTCTCTTGCGCAAACAGCGGCTCGATCCGATTGGCCTGCGAGCCCACCGTATCAATCAGGCAGACGCTGCTGCCATCCGGAAACGTGTCGATATTATACCCGCCGGGAAATCCGTCCCCGGCCGCGAACGTGGGTGGGAACAACACGCCATCCGGTCCCTCCACCGGGACCAGGTACTCGCGAATCACCAGGGCCGCCGGCCCTCTCTCCTGCAACCACGCATCAAATCGGTTCAATTGCTCGTCCATGGCTCTTTCCTTTCTAAACCGGGGTCGCGCTTGCGAATCCCTTGTGTTTCCGCTGATCCGTACGGAACGCATTTTCGAACCGGAAAGCCGGGCTCGAATCCGGGGCCAGAAAGCCGCAAACCGCCGCTGCCGCGACCGCCGGCGCCAGCGGAAGGCGCCACAGGCAGTACTCGAAGACTCGCGGCTTGCCGCCCGGCTTCGGCCGGAACCGCTGCAAGCCCACCAGGCATAGGAATTCCACCGCGGCATATGCGGCGCTGGTCATCTGGAGCGGGTCCGGCGCAAACCCGATATCCAACGGGTGCCCGCAGGCCCCGCGCCGCGCGTCAAAGTAGAACGGCTCGACCTTCTTGGCCGGCTCGGCCGGGTCGTACACCACCGCGCCATGGTCCAACAGCCCGTCATGGTGGTATTCGGCCTTGCCCAACTCGGCCTGCATCGCCCGCGCGATCCGCGCGCCGCTCATCCGCCCGGCCCAAGTCTTCAGATCCTTGCAGCCGGCGGCACTCTCCTGCCACCAATCAAGCCGGAGACCGAACGGAGCCGGGATTTCGATGGGGGATGAGGTTTCGTCGTCCGCATCGCTCTGGCGCAAAGGGGCAGCGGCGATTGCTGTCAGCAAGTCAGGTAGGGAGGTTCGCGGCTGGGCCGCCAGGCGCAGCCGGAAGGTGCGCTCCTCGAACCATCCCTCCGCTCCGTCCCAAAGCCGGTCCGCCAGCTCCAGCAGGCCGCAGCAGGCGAAGAACTGGCCCGGATTCGTGGGCTGAAATCGAACCCGGATCATAACCCGGCCTCCCTCGCGCCGGCCTCATCCAGGGCATGCGACGCCGCGGCGTCGGCCGCCCGTACCAGCGACTCCAAATACGCCAGTCCCCACCGCCCGTACTTGCGCTGCAAGCGCGCGAAGCGCGGAGGAACCTCCGGCGCGATCTCCTCGGCCTGGCGCGGAAACTCCGGATCGAAAATCTCGCTCGCTGGAAAATGGGGCCGCGCCCGCCCATGGTGCGCCGCGATCAGGTGCAGCACCAGATCCCGGATCTCAGGCGCCAGGCCGAGAAATTCGGGAAGCCGCGCAACGTCGATCAGCGAACCGAGTTCGTGGCGGTACCCGCAAAAGAAGCCGTCGGTATCGGGACCGGATTTGGCCAGAACCATCTGCGGGTACTTGCGATTGCCGACGGATCGTTGCCACAAGTCGCGCCGCTTGCCTAAATCGTGCCATTTGGCCGCGCACACGATCGCGGAGCGTTCCGGCTCTGCCAGCCCGAGCCGGGCCGCCAGATCCCGGGCAACCTGTTCGGCTTCAGCCGTATGCGCTTCCCATTTCTGTTCCTGGCGGGCCGCTCGCGAGCCGTCCTCCCGGATGTACCATCGCCAGTACTGCGGCTCCTCCTCGTCGTCCGCGGCCAAGGCGATCTTCCGAACCTGCCGCATGCCGTCCGGCGCCTTCTCCAGGTCCAGCGCCCGGCAGCGTTGCGGGCGGCCATCGCCATCCAGCCAGCCATCGGCGACATCGTAGTCACGCTCCTCCTCAAACTCGGCGCCACCCTCGAGCATGCCCGATCCGGTGAGGGCGCCCGCCTGCGGCGGCAGCAGGATGGTGCAATCGCGGAGTTCGTCTGCTTCGTCCGGAAGCAGCTCACCGAGGTACCCGGTTTTCACGTTCCCTTCCGCATCCACCAGCCACACCCGAGCCTCCGGGTTTCGGGCGGCAAGCTTTTCCAGGTGTTCCTTGACCCGCCGGCTGTTATCGCGCAGCAATTCGTGGGGCTTGAGCGGATAGTCGTCCAGCAGTTCCTCGGGCGGGTTGGCGATTTCCAGGTCCGCGCCGATCCGTGCCACCTCCTCGCGCCACGCCACGTACGTCTGCGCCGGCTCCCATTCGGCTATGCCGTGCAGCCAGGCGGCCACCGGCGGCCGCCCCGGCATTTTGTCTTTTCCGTGAATTGAAGTCAGCGCCCAGGCGTCGAACAGAATCTCATCCACCGGGAGGATCTGCGGCTCGGGAGTAAACGCCGCCTGCCGCTCCCCGGCCGGCAATTTCTCCAGTGCCGCCGGGCTGGCGTCGTGTCGGCCGTCGCCGCGCCGTGGCAGCTTTTCCAGCAGAGCCAGGGTCCGCGCGCGGCGCACATCCAGTTCCGAGGGACCGCCCATGGGACCATGCACGATTTCGATCCGCGCCTCTCCCATTCCGAAGCGGTTCACCCGGCCGAAACGCTGGGTCACGCTGTCGAACGGCATCAGGTCGCAGACCAGGTGAGCGGCGGACATGTTTATGCCCACCTCTCCCGCCGATGTGCAGACAAGGTACACCGTGCCGTCCATTGGCGAGGCGGGGGAACCGGATAGAAACCGGGCGAAGACACGGTCCGTCACGGCCATCCGGTCGCGCTCGTAACCGCGCATCGTGCCGGTGAGCTCACTTACCCTTCCATCCCCCACCTGATTCCTCAGTTTCGCAGCGACATCCTGAACTTCCTTCACGGTGCGCAGGAAGATCAGAATTGCCTGCCCGCTGCTCAGGAATTCCAGCGCGCATGCGAGCGCCTTTTCCGCCACCTTTTTTTCCGATTCGACGGGATGAAAAGCCACCCACTTGCTCGCCTCGATGCGCCGCTGGATCTCGCTGCCCGGCCGCCGGTCCGCATCCGTGAGGCCGAAGGCATCTTGGGCGCCTCGCGAGGTCGCCGTCAGGGCCATCACATGAAACGGACGGAACTCGCGGCGCCTTTTCTGCTCGCTTCGCACAGTCTCGATCAGGCGTTGGAAGGCCGGCTCCAGGTGTGCCTCGTCATGGACCAGCAGCGTGTCCTGCCCGAGAAAACCTGCGTGCAAGGGCCGGTACTTAAAGCCGGCGCCGTAGCCGGAAAACAAAAGCCGGCTGCCGATCATGTCTACCGTCCCCACCACCACCGCGGGCCGCGCGGGTTCGTCCCTCCACTCCATGTTGTCGGCAAGCTGACCCCGCAGGGTGCTGATGCCGATCAGCTCGTCAGCAGCGGAAAGTGTCCGGAGCGCCTGCCGCACGGGATCGAGGGCGGCAAGCGACGCATCGCTAACTCTCTTTCGCAGGCGCTCGGCCTCCTCGGTCGCCTGATCCACCACCACGCGCCGGTTGACCACCCAGATCAGCCGTCTGGGAAGGGAAACGCCCTGCGGGCCGCTTCGAGCCTGCCATGCCAGAGCTAGCAGCCAGACCGCCATGGCCGATGTCTTCCCGCATCCAGTTGGTAAAACGGCATCACTCGGGATATCCACGTTAGCAAGGCGAACGAATAATCCCTCCTGCCACGGAAACGGTTCGGCATGCCCGGTCAGCGCCGGATAAGAATCCCGGAAGAAGTGCGCGGCATCCGTCTGCATCGGATTCACCAAATGTCCCCGCCAAGTAAGTCAGCGGAGCACGGTAACCTGAGAAACCTAGTCTTCAATCTTACAGCGAAATCAGAGTCGTCGTTCTGATATCCCCTGTGGCTCGGTCGAGGTATTCCCTGTATATCACCTGCGCGGGCTCTTTCATTGGTTCAGGATCATATTACGATAGGTAGATGCCAGGCACGCAGAACGGAGGGGAAAGAAAGTGAATGCAGGCGTCCGTCCCAGCCGTTTCGGGCTGCAGGAACACGGCATCCGCAACATCGATACGGCGTATTGGAACCTCGGCACGGCGCAGCTTCTGGAGCACGCCGTGCGCCGGCATGAAGGCCTGCTCGCCAGCGGGGGCTCGTTCGTGGTGCGCACCGGCCAGTTCACCGGCCGCTCGCCCAGGGACAAATTCGTGGTGCGGGACGAAAGCACGGAATCCTCCGTGCAATGGGGACCCGTCAACCAGCCCATCAGCGAGGCGCACTTTAACACGCTCTTTGCCAAGATGCTGGCCTTCTGGCAGGGCAACGACCTTTATGTGCAGGATTGCTTTGCCGGCGCGGACCCGCGCTACCGCCTGCCCATCCGCGTCATCACGCAGTTGGCCTGGCACGCCCTCTTCGCCCGGCAGCTCTTCATTCGCCCCGAACCCGCCGCCACCCAAGAGCACGTGCCGGAATTCACCCTCTTTTTCGCGCCCGGCTTTCAAGCCGACCCGCAGGAGGACGGCACCCACTCGGAAACCTGCATCGTCATCAATTTTCGCCGCGGCATCGTGCTGATCTGCGGCACCAGCTACGCCGGCGAAATGAAGAAGTCCGTATTCACGATCCTCAACTACCTGCTGCCGGCGCGCGACGTGCTGCCCATGCACTGCTCCGCCAACATGTCCCACGCCGGCAGCGCAGCCTTGTTTTTCGGCCTCTCCGGCACCGGGAAAACCACTCTTTCCGCGGACCCTCACCGCCGCCTCATCGGCGATGACGAGCACGGCTGGAGCGATCACGGCATCTTTAACTTTGAAGGCGGCTGTTACGCCAAGTGCATCCGGCTCTCGCGGCAGAACGAGCCGCAGATCTTCAACGCCATCCGGTTCGGCACGGTGCTGGAAAACGTGGCCGTCCATCCGGAGACACGACTGCTGGACTTCGATTCCGCGGAGGTCACCGAGAACACCCGCGCCGCCTATCCGCTGCATTTTATCGACAACGCCGTGACCCCCTCGGTGGGTGGCCACCCCGAGCACGTCGTGTTCCTGACCGCGGACGCCTTTGGAGTCCTGCCGCCCATCTCCGCGCTCACTCCCGAACAGGCCATGTACCACTTCCTCAGCGGGTACACCGCCAAAGTGGCGGGAACCGAGCGGGGACTCGGCAAGGAGCCCGAAGCCACCTTCAGCGCCTGCTTCGGCGCTCCTTTCCTTCCCCGCCCCGCCGCCACCTACGCCTCTCTGCTGGGCGAAAAACTGCGCCGCCACCAGGTACGCGTCTGGCTGGTGAACACCGGCTGGACGGGCGGTCCTTATGGCGTGGGAGAGCGCATGCCGCTGGCTTACACCCGCGCCATGCTGGATGGCGCGCTTTCCGGAGAGCTGGCGGATATCCCCGCTGAACCCCACCCGGTGTTCCGCACGCTGGTGCCGAAGGCCTGCCCGGGCGTCCCCAGCCAGTTCCTGAATCCCCGTGGTATGTGGCCGGAGCCGGACGCCTACGACCGCGCCGCGCGCGATCTGAGTTGGCGGTTCAAGAAGAATTTCGAAAAGTTCGCCGGCGTGCGGCCCAGCATCCTGGAAGCCGCGCCGGTGGCGTGAAGAGACCCGCCGTTACTTGATCTTTGTCCGCGCGTCTTCCAAAATCCGTTTCGCCCGCGAAGGATTGTAGACGCCGCAGGAACAGAAGCGCGCCAGGTAGGTGACCGCCTGGTCGGGCGTACGCCGGCCTTCTTTCACCCAGTCGATCATCTTCTTGGCCAGGCTGGTGCTAATCATGCCGTGCCCGCACATGGTGGTCAGCATGAGCACCTGGGTGTTCGGCAGCTTTTCGGTCTTGCCCTCGAAGCCCAGCGAGTAGCCCACGCTGTGCCGCGGCTGATTGGCGGCATGACAGCACTGTTCCGCCCCGTCGATGGAGGTCGAGACGTTCACGCACAGACCCAGGTCCGCCTCCTTGACCGCCTTGACGAAGTTCTCCGCGTTCACGCGTTGGTCGAAGACCGCTGCCACGGTGGTGGGCGCGTCCACGCCGTCGATCACCGCGCGGAAATCGGGTGTCATGTCGCGATGCCAGTGCGCCGTCGGGTGCATCTGCCGGCTGGGGCGCATGGCCCCGCCGTGGATGGCGTCGCCCAGGTTCACGGGTTTGAAGGGCAGCGCCATTTCCAGGAACTTCTTCAATTTGGGCACACTCCCCTGGTCGTTCTTCCCCCGGCTGGGGATGGCGAACACCACGTAATCGTCGTAAAAGCTTTGGGCGTCGCCGTAGCGATGCAGCGTATTGGTCATGGCTTCCCCGGTCCGCGCTACATGATCGCGCCGACCGTCTCCTCCTTCTTCGGCTGTTCGCCCGGATTGGTGATGCGGCCCAGCCCCACGTTGGTCTTGGCGCGCTCGAGCTTGTAGCCCAGGCGCTCGAGGATGGGCGCGACGTCGTGGTCCTCGCCGTCGGGGTCGCAGCGCACGCCTACGCCCAGCGCCACCACGGTGTCGATCTGGCTCTCCACTTCTTTGACCAGGCGGATGATCTCCTCGGTGCGGTCGATGGTGACCTTGATCTCCACGATGGCCGAGAGGATCTTCTCATTCAGAATGTCCTCGCGCAGCGTGCCCGTGGCCACGTCGCTCATCAGCGAGGTGACCGGGTTCTTTTTCTCGAAGCTCACGCCGGCCTTGGCCAGCGCCCAGGTCATCTTCTGGATTTCGTGGAACCACACGCCCACGCCCGGCCGGCCGAACTCGATGGTGAAGCCCACCTCGCCCTTTTTGACCCGGCCGCTCACGTCGTTGGTTTTGACTTCCTCGGTGCCGCGGCCCTGCACGCCGGTGGATTCGTGGGGCACGCGCGGATCCGAGAAGGCCCGCCGCACCACCCGCGGCCAGGTTAGCTCATCCGGCTCGAAGGCCGCCGTAGGGCAGACGTCCGGTTCCGGGTCGAAGCGCAGGCGCATCATCTGGAACAGCTTGCGCATGCCGCGCACGAGCGTGGGGTTGAGATGCTCCTGGCTCATGCCGTTGTAGCAGGAGTAGCACTCCACGCACTCGTTGCGGTCGATGGTGGCCCGCTTGATGGCGGGATCGATATAAATAGCGCCCATCGGACAAACATACGTGCAGTTCCCGCAGGCCACGCATTTGTGCGGATTGATTGTCATCGTTCCCCTCTCTGCTTATTGTACCGGCGCGGCGCCCGCCTGAATGCGGCGGGTGGCGTCGATCTTCAGAAACAGCAACGCGGCCACCACGCACAGGCTCGCGGCCACCACGAACGGCACATCCCACCCGTAGCCCCGCACCAGGTAGGCCAGGACAGTGGGCGAAATCGCGCCTCCTATATTACCCCAGGTATTCATGACGGCGGACACGGATCCCGCGAAGTCGGCGCCGATATCCAACGGAATCGCCCAGGAGACTCCCACGGTGAGTTCCAGCGCAAACATCGCGAAACAGCTCAGCCAGACGCACATCATCGGACTGGCGGTCAGGGTGGCCGGCACGATAGCGGCGCCCGCCAGCAGGAACCCGGTCATAGCCACCACGCGGCGCGCCATCTTCAGGTTTCCCGAGCGCCGGGCCAGGTAGTCGGAAGTCATCCCCCCGGCCGCATCGCCCAGAATGCCGCCCGCCAGAGTCAGGCTCATGAACAGGCCCATCTCCTTCAAGGCGAAGTGGCGCTGCTGACGCAGGTAAGTGGGAAACCAGTCCAGGTAGATAGAGAGGCAGTAGCCGTAGCAGAAGTACATCATGCTGACGACCCACAGCGTGGAACTGGAAAGGATCGCCCGCCAGGGCACGTGCCGGCTGGTGGCCGGGCGCGCACCGCCGATGGCGGTATGAATCAGATCGCGCTCCGCCTCGTTGACGGAGCCATGCAGCGCCGGGGTATCGCGGTAATACCAGAACCATACCGCCGCCCAGGCGAGGCCCAGCGCGCCAAAGAATACGAACGTCAGCCGCCAGCCGTGCGCCGCGACCAGGTACACCACCAGCGCCGGGGTGAGGGCGGCCCCCAGCCGCGAACCGGCGTGCGTGATCCCTTGCGCGAAGCCGCGCTCGGAGGGCAGCATCCAGCGCGAAAGCGACCGCGTGGCGATGGGAAACGCGCCGGACTCCCCGATACCGAACAGGAACCGCACCACCAGCATGGAAGCGGCGTTCCACGCCAGGCCGGTGGCCGAAGTGAACACCGACCACCAGGAGACGATCAGGGTCAGCGCTTTGCGCGGGCCGATGCGGTCTCCCAGCCAGCCCACCGGGACCTGAAACCATGCGTAGCCCCAGCGGAACGCGCTCAGGATCCACCCCATGGTCACCAGCGAGAACCCCAGTTCCCGCTGGATGACCGGCGCGGCGTTGGAAATCACCACGCGGTCCATGTAGGTGATCATGTAGGCCGCCACCGTCAGGCCCAGCACGATGTGGCGCACATGCGTGGGGTGCGTCTGCCGCCTGGCCGCCGCGGGAACATTCTGCGTTCTGAGCATCCGGTGTTGTGGCGATTCTCTATCAGGTGCAGGAGTGTTGTCAATTTTGTGCGGCCAGCGCCGACGCTCTGCGAGCCACGGCATCCCGGATGCGGGCGGCCTGGCTTCGCGAGAAGTTCAAGCGGCCTTTGGACATCTCGTGCATGCAGACGGGCATCCCACTTCGCCCGCCGCTTCCCAGAACTGATGTCATTTATCGTACAATTTAGCTGCACTTTATACTTATAAACCTTGATATCTGAATTATTTGATGCTAGTATCAAAGCCAGAACATGCCACGGTTATCCAACGCTGCTCGCGACGTCTCAGATAACCTTAGTTTGTGTCTGCCTTCTTACAGTAATCGGCTTTAAGCGGGAGGCTTCGTCGCAATGAAACAACTCTGTGTTCTGTCGTTCCTAATCCTGTGCGCTGTTCCGGATTCGCCAGCGCAAACGATAGACCCAGGTGTCCAAGCCGACCAACAAACACGGGACCACAGACTCTCCACATAATCAATCCCATTCGCCACACACTGAAAGGGAAGCTTATACCTGTTCCACAGCCGCCATCGGGCAGACCAGTTCTCGCTCCTGCTCCGACGGAAGCATGCCTGCTTACTTTGATGATGCCGTGGGGCCTAACCCTCCTATCCGGGATACAGGCGTCGCCTGTGCGGTTCAACGCTGATGGGACCTGCTAGCAGGATTACGATGTTGGGCAGCCTCTTGAACCGCAACCCGCTCCGATACGTCCAAGTACCTCCATCGTATCGGGAGTACTGGAGCTCGCCACAGGAAAGACACCTCAAGACCCGAACTCGAGACAGTCGTTAGGCCAGAGCGGCACCGGAAATAGCCGAATCAATGAAGCCACCCAAAACAAGCCACAGATTTGGGGTGGTGCGAATAGCGGATACCTATATGTTTATTATATAGATCCGGTCAACTTAGTTGTCAATTCGGTTCGGACAGCTATGTCCTGGAACTCCGACACCTGCTGCTTAACCAGCATGGGGGGTAGTCCGACTTTTTACTGGTACGTTACTTCTGGTTGGCTGGAAGCATGGCATAACTCCACAAATCTTCGCTGTGCCGGACAACATGATACTACCTATGCTGACTATTATCATGTTTCCACCTATGGCAACAATAACGACTGTAACATGACGACCTCTTTCTACGCTCCTATCAGTGGTGGATGTACCTGGTTGTTGCGCCATGCCTTCACTATTCACCAGAGCCGGTACTGTTTTTAGCGATGCGTTGGATTCAGGCGATATCGGTTATTCTGGCCATTCTGGCGGCCGGCGTGTCCGTAGCTGTGGGGAACGCGCCGGCGCAAAACCTTTTGCTCTGGCTGCCGGCCGTGATGGCCGCGGTTCCACTAGTGGTGCCAACGAACGTTTGGGCTTGCCTGGTCGCGACGGTGTGGCTGCTAGTATTTGCGCTATTGGGTGGTTTCGCAGTCGGCAGGTTTTACGTTCCTGCTGCTCTCATAATGCTCGTTGCGACGCTCTGTGCCGCCGTTGTGGCTCCGACTCACAGGCCGCGCAGGACGGAACTAGGAGGTGCAGTCCGACTGAGCGTGGTGATCTCGTTTGGCCTGGCGGTGGCGACTTCGGTGGTATGGGTGCTCTACATGCTCCACACGGGGGGATATCGCTGGCCGGCGTACACGTTTGTGCTCGCGCCAATCCTTGCCGCCAGTCTGCCGCTGTGGTGGCGGAAGCCGGAATCGATGGGCACAGCCGCAGAGCTTCTGACGGGCATTGCCTTCTTCCCAATAACGATCGAGGTCGGCGCTTGGTACAGTCCGGCGGTCGTTCCCATGGTTTACGCCGCTATCGCGAGTGCGCGCGTTGAAAGCGGACGGGATGGCTCCGGGCGCATTCATCGGCCGGGAAACAGGTTTTGAACAAGCGGCGCTTGCGTCTCCGGCGGCCGGGCTGGATAATCGGGGGACAGCACCGCTATGGCAGACTTCGACGCGGCAGTCCAGATCACGCTCCAGCACGAGGGCGGCTTTTTCCACAACCCTGTCACGGGTGAAGTGGTCAACCACGGGATCACGCTTACCTTCGTGAAGGACAGCGGCTACAACCCGGCGGCGGATGAGGCATTCATCCAAAACCTGTCCGCCCAGCAGGCCACCGAGATTTACCGCCGGTACTTCTGGGATCGGTACAACATCGGCGCCATCAACGGCCAGGATCTGGCGGCCAAGGCCTTCGACCTGACGGTGAACATGGGGCCGGCGGCGCTCCGGCTCTTGCAGCAGGCCGTCAACGACTGCGGCGGTCATCTGAACGTAGACGGCAACCTGGGGCCGCTCTCCATTGCCGCGATTAATGCCCTGGATTCGGCACGGCTGCTGGCCGCCTTCCGCGAGCACGCCAAGGACCGCTACCAGCAGATCGCCGCCGGCAACGCGAACCTGGCCGGCAACCTGGACGGCTGGCTGGCGCGGCTCAACGCCTGAGCGGCGCTTTCGTCTCGCGGGCTCACTTCGCCGGTTTCGGCCGGCGCACCAGATCGGCGAATTCCGAAGGTAACAGGGTGCGCTCATCGAGTTTTGCCAGTTCCAGTTGCCGGCGCGTAAGCCCTTGGGCGCCGGCCAGGTGGGCTCCCTCCAGTCGCGCGCCTATCAGCCTGGCGCCGTCCAGCCGCGCGAACGTCAGGTTCGCATTCCGCAGGTCCGCCATGGTCAAGTCCGCCTCGCGGAGATCGGCGGACGACAAGTCGGCTTTCGCCAGAAACGCGTATTCCAGGACGGCGCGGCGGAGATCGGCCGAGCTGAGCTGGGCGCCCTTCACTCCCGTGAGATCCGGCTGCCCATCGACCCAGCCTTCCGGTTGGGTGGACAACGCCGCCCCGAAGAGCAATGCCCGCATGTTTTGGACGCCGTAGGAGGACCCGGCCCACAGAATCCCCGCGGCCGCCAAATACCAGCCATAGCGCTTTATCGCGCTCCGGCGGAACCAATGCGCCGCATCCGGCAGGTCCCCGTCGAGCGTCATGGAGCTATAGGCATGGAATTGCCCGGCCATCAATATGCCGAAGAAAACCAGCAGGGCGCTCCAGCCGGTGAGAACCGCGCTGTGCTTGACCAGCGATCGCGTCCAAAAGAAACCCAGCGTCACTGGCGCGGCGCCGTACGCGATGGCCGAACCCAGCCAGATCTCGAACCTGGGCACCAGGCCGTAGTCCTTGCGGGAACGCAGCCGTTCGTAGTGCGCGCGCACCTTCTGCACCAGCGGCCACGGATAGGCGCGTTCATCCAGGCGGCGACCGTCGGGGAACATCGCGGGTAGCTTCGCCAGCGCTTCCCACAGCAGGTGCAGGTTCAGCAGGAAGTAGACAAAGGCGACGAACACCAGAAAGGGCGCCGCGCCATAAAAGAGTTGGATCGAGATGCGGGCTTGCAAGATGGGAAGGGCCTGGGTCGCCGAGCCGAGCACCAGGGCGGCATCGGTCGTGGCGGCAATCACCAGCCAGCAGTACAGGCAGGCGGCCAGCAGCACCAGAAACTGCTGGGAAAGCGCCGGCGCCAGCTTGCCGATCAGGTCGAGCCCCTTCCAATCCGCGATCTCTTTCGGCAACTTGGCATCCCGCACGTCCGTGGCCCGGAACTGCCAGGCCTCGAGGCCGTGGGCCGTTTCGAGATTGGCCCCGCGAAGATCCGCTTCAGAAAAGTCGCTCCCGGCCAGGTTGGTTTCGCGCAAGGTGCAGTTCCGCAGGGTAGCGCCCCGGAAATTGCAGTCCCGCAAATCCTGGCTGGAAAGGTCCGCTCCGGTGAGGTCGCGATGGCGGAGATCCAGCGTTCCCTGGGCGCGCTTTTCCTCGGCGCTCACGGGATTGGCAGCGCACAAGCGCGCCACTTGAATGCCGTTCAACGGGGGGAGCCCTGGCGCAGCCATTTTGCGGCCATTATAGAGGAAAAGCCCGCGTGTCTTACGAGTGCCGGCGGATGATGAGCAGAGTCATGTCATCGTGCGGCGGACGGGCGCCACGGAAGCCGGCGACATCCCGCAGGACGCTTTCGGCCATGGCTCTCGCCCCCTGGTGCATGTAGCTGCGCAGCGCGCCGATCAGGCGCGGCTCGCCGTACTCCCGGTCCTCGGAATCCTGGGCCTCCGTAATGCCATCGGAATATAAGATGAGGCTGTCCCCCTCGCCCAAGCGGACGTGGCTGACGGTGTAGCGGCCGGAGCAAAACAGACCCAGCGGCAGTCCGGTCGCATCCAATCGTTCCGTGGCTTCCGGCCGCAGGACCAGCGGCCGGCAGTGGCCGGCGTTGCAGAGTTCCGCGCCATCCTCCGTCGCGCGGCCGCAGACCAGCGTGGCGTAGTGCGCCGACGCGGTGCTCTCGCAGAACAGCCGGTTCGCGCGCGAAACCACCTCGGTGAGCGGCAGGTCCAGTGACAGCAGGCTGCGGAAAATGGCGCTCAGGTGCGTCATCAGCAGAGATGCGGCCACGCCTTTGCCGGCCACATCTCCGACGGCGAAGAAGAGCGACTGACCATCGCTGGCGGCGATCAACTCGCAGTAATCGCCGCCCACCGCTCCGACCGGCTGGTAGCGATAGTGCGTCTCCCAGTCTTTCAGCGCGATGTTACTTGGTGGCAGGAGCTTCGCCTGGATCTCTGTGGCCAGCTCGAGATCCTGCTCGTGAGCGCGCCTTTCCTCCCGGCTGAGGTGATCCAGACAGAAGCGGATGAGCGGATTGCCTTCGAGACGGTCAGCCTCGATCGGATCATGGCAGGTCTCGCAGAGGCCGTAGGAGCCGTTGTCGATTCTTTCGAGAGCGGCGTCGACCTCCGCAAGGAGGTTGTGGACGTAGTCAGCGGACACGGAGCCGGCGGCAGCCTGAAGGCGTGTCCGCCGTTCGAGAATCCGCGGCCGCAGAGTTTGGATCACGGACGTTGCAGGATTCATGGTGAGCTTCTCTCAAAAGACCGCTCCCGCACGGTCGCGGCTCGATAGCCAGCCTATGCCTCGTGGAACACCTGGAAGCCGGTCAGGCGGCCCAGGCGTTCGATGCCGGAGGTGTGATCGCCGTAGAATACCACGCGGTGCAGCAGGTCGCGGGTGCCGGGCATGGCCGGGCCGGTGTTCAGCGGCGCGGCCCACTGGGCCAGGAGCTTGTGCGCGTCCGGCACCCGGGTGCGGATCTTGGTGCGGCAGCCGCGTTCGTCCTCTACATTGCCGAGAGCCTCGCCGCCTGAGAGCAGCATGCGGCCGGCTCCGGCGAAGCGGGCCACCGTCATCGCGCCGCCGGCGGGCGCCAGCACCTGCATGGAGACGCCTTTGTGGTCCTCCAGGTGGGTGCGCACGGCGTAGGGGAAGGATTCTCCACCCACTCCGCGGAGCCGCGTGGCCGAAACGCAGTGGGCGTGAATGACCTCGTTGCGGCTGGTATCGAACACCGGGTCGGAGACGAAGCCGGGTACCCCGGAGAAGGAAGTCACCAGGAGTTGGGTCATGGCGGAATCCAGGTCGCACTCGCACACGCCGTACATGCCCGCGTCGTTGAGCCGGGAAAACGCCACGCAGGGGTAGGCGGGAAGTTCGCCGCGGCCGAAGCCTCCCAGGCAATCGATGGCGATGGCGTTGGCCTGCTCCCGGCGCATCACTTCTTCGATGGCCAGGTACAGGCGGAACGAATTCACGATCTCCTCCGGGGAGGGCTCGACCACGCGGACCGCGCCCTGGATGAAGGCCTCCGCCTGGCGGCGCGCCGGTTCCACCGGTACGGCATCATAGGCGGCTTTGAGGTCCAGGTAGGTGGGGTAGGCAAAAGACGTGCCAAACGCGCGGGTGTAGTCCTCGGCGGCGGGACGCGCCGCGGGCGGGGAGACCAGCAGAACCTTGCTGTACCGCAGGTGGTGGATAGCGCCGAACAGGGCGAGGTACGGTTCCAGTTCGCCGAAATCGCTGCTGGCGATCAACTCCAGACAGGCGCCGCGCTGCACGAAGGCGGCGGCATGCGTCCAGTCGTGGCCGGCGTAGGGCTGGGAGAACATCACGGCGGGGCGCTTGGATTCGACCAGCGTCTTCAGCATGGGATAGACGATGGTGACCATGTTGAAGGCCAGGATCACGTCGCCATCCCCCGACTGCTCCAGCCAGGCCGCCATCTCGGCGGGCGTGCGCACCATCTCTCCGCCGGTGAAGCGCACGCGGCCGGGGTACTTGCGCTCGATTTCGGCAAGTCTGGCTTCCACGGCGGCGCGGTCCTGCTCCAGGTCTGCATCGGGCCGGGGCCAGCCCGGGCGGCCGCCGAGATAGACTTTTTTCACCACCGCGGGACCTGCCCAGGGGGAAATCGCGGAGTTGCCGGCTTCCAGCAAGGACAGCGGCGCCAGTGCGCTCGCGGAGGTCAGCAGGAACCGCCGCCTCGTGAGCAAAACCCTCTCGCTCGACATCACGCCTCCCGCGCAGTTTCAGACTATATAGCCTGAAATGCTGCTACAGCCGAGTATACCTTGCTGGAAAGGAGGTACGGCGGTTGCATTGGGCTGGCGCGCATGATGAGATGAGTGATCCGTCTTATGATGAGCTCGCCGGCCGCCACCCGCACCCCGTTGTCGCGCGCCCAGTGGATCGCGCTGCTGCTGCTGGTGTTCTCGGTGTTCATCAACTACGTGGACCGCGGGAATCTTTCGGTGGCGGCGCCGCCGCTCAAGACCGAACTGGACCTTTCTCCCGAACAACTGGGGCTGCTGCTCTCCGGTTTTTTCTGGACCTACGCGGCTTTTCAGTTGTTCGGCCTGGCGGGCTGGCTGGTGGACCGCTTCGACGCCGGCCTGGTCTACGCCATCGGCTACCTGCTATGGTCCGGGGCCACGGCCGCCACAGGGCTGGTGCGCGGATTCGTGGCCCTGTTTGCGCTGCGGCTGATCCTGGGGATGGGCGAATCGGTAGCCTATCCGGCCTACTCCAAGCTGCTCTCCGGACATTTTCCGGAGCATCACCGCGGCTTGGCCAACGCCTTGATCGACATGGGTTCCAAACTTGGCCCGGCGCTGGGCACGCTAATGGGCGGGGTGCTGATTGCGCGTTTCGGCTGGCGGCCGTTCTTCATCGTGCTGGGGCTGGTGAGCCTGGCGTGGCTGGCGCCCTGGATGCGCTGGATGCCGCGCGGGCAGGGCGCCGCGGCGACACATCCGCACGGCGGTCCCTCGATCGGCCAGATCCTGCGGCACCGCTCCGCCTGGGGCACCTTCGGGGGCCTGTTCTGCGGCAACTACGTGTGGTATTTCCTGCTCACCTGGCTGCCTTCGTACATGGTGATGGAGCGGCACTTCTCCATGGACAAGATGGCCGCTTTCGGCTCGATCGCCTACCTGGCCATAGGCCTTTCGGCGGCCTTCAACGGCTGGCTTTCGGACCGCTGGATCGCCGCCGGAGGTACGCCCACTCGGGTACGGAAGACCTTCACCAGCTTGGGGCTGAGTCTGGCCACCATCATCCTGCCGGTGGCCATGGTGAAGAGCGAATCACTGGCGATGTGGCTGTTGATGGCCGGGTGCGTGGGCTTCGGCCTGTTCTCCTCGAACCACTGGGCCATCACGCAGACGCTTTCCGGCCCGGTGGCCGCCGGCCGCTGGACCAGTTTGCAGAACGGGGTCGGGAACCTGGCCGGGGTAACGGCGCCCTGGCTCACGGGCCTGGTGGTGGCGCGCACCGGATCGTTCCTGCTGGCTTTCGGCGTGGCCGCGGCGGTCTCGCTGGCGGGCGCGTGCTTCTACTTGTTCGTGATCGGCCCGGTGCGCGAAGTCCGCTGGGACGAGTAGCATTCTGCGACAATAGCAACAGTTTGCCAGCATGAAACCACAGATCGCCCTTCTGGCACTGGTTGCCGTGCCTGCGGCCGCGCTTGCGGCTCCCGACGCGGAACTCGAGTCCACCATCGCCGTCATCCGCTCCGCCGTACAGCCGGATGAGGCCATGCAATATATGCGGCAGGTGTACGCCACCGACCGCTGGTTCACGTTCCCGAAATTCCAGGAGACCGCCCAATATGTGAAGCGCACGATGGAGCAGATCGGGCTGAAGAACGCCCAGGTGGTGCGGCCGCCGGCCGACGGCGTGACGCAGTTCGGCTACTGGACGATGCCGCTGGCCTGGGACGCCGCCGACGCGCGGCTGGAACTAATGGGCGAGGGGATTCCGCCCGAATTCCGCGTGCTGGCCGACTACCGCAAGATTCCCGCCTCGCTGGTGATGTGGAGCGGGCCGACGCCGCCCGGCGGCATCACCGCGGACCTGGTGGAACTCAAAAGCGAGCGCGCCGAGGACATTCTGAAAATGGACCTCAAGGGCAAGCTGGTGCTTACGCGGCAGAATCCGGCGGGCATCAAGTGGGCGCTGGCCCGCGCAGGGGCGCTGGGCGCGGTAAACACCTCCACCGAGAACCGCGCCTTACAGGACGGGCACCAGTGGATCAACTCCTGGGGCGATAACGGCTGGGGATTCCTCAAGGGCAACACGCCGCTGGTGGGGTTTTCCATCTCGCCGCGGCAGGCCGCGTTCGTGCGCGCCCGGCTGGCCGCATCCGGCGCCGTGAAGGTGAAGGCGATCGCGCGGACGCGGTACTACCCGGGCACCTACGACTATGCCACCGGGGTGATTCCGGGCGCTGGCTCTGGGGAGGAGGTGCTGACACTCGGCCACACCTCCGAGCAGGGCGCCCAGGATAACGCCACCGGCGTGGCCGCCATGCTGGAGGGCATGGCTGCGCTTGAGCGCCTGATCACGGCGGGCAAGCTGCCGCGCCCGCGGCGCACCATCCGCCTGTTGGCCATGGGGGAGCTGTACAATTCCATGCACTTTCTGGCCTCCGACCCGGCGCGCATGCGGCGCACGGTGGCCGCCATGTGCCTGGACACGCCCGCCGCGCCGTACGAGATGGCCGGCACGGAGTATACCTTCTACCTGAATCCGCTGGTGGCCAGTTCTTACGTGGACGCGTTCGTGCTGCGCCTGGCGCAGGACTATTTCGACACTGTACAGCGGCCCTTCCACTGGAAGCCGTACATGACCGGGACGGATACCTTCCTGGGCGAGCCCATGATCGGCATCCCGACCGTTTGGCCCTATGCGGGTAGCGGCATCGAGACCCACCACAACAGCGAGGACACCCCGAACCGCGTGGACGCGCGCTCGCTGCGCGACCTGAGCGTGGTGACGGCGGCTTTCCTGTACTACCTGGCGAGCGCCCAAAGGCCGCAGGCAGTGTGGCTGGCGGACGTAGCACGACAGCGCGGCGAGGAGCAGATCCGCATCGCCGCCGAGCCTTTCCTCAAGCGCGCGGCGGCCGCCCGGCAGCCGGCGGAGTTGGGCCGCATTCTGCAAGACGCTCAGGAGAAGATCGCCTTCGCCGTGGACCGGCAAAGCCAGGCGGTGCGCTCGGTGGAGCGCCTCGCGCCGGGCGTGGACGTCGCGGAGCCGCTCGACCGGCTGCGGCGCGCCGGCGAGGAACAATCCCAGCGCATTCAGGCCGCTGCCAACCAGCGCGCCGCGGCCCTGGGCGCGCCGGTCCCGGTGCGGCCGGCGGCTGCGGCGCCGGATGCGCGCCTGGCCGAAGCCGCCAAGATCGTGGTCCAGCGCAAGCGCATCGGCAGCCTGCCGCTGGACGACCTGGCGCCAGACCAGCGCGAGGGATTCCCCTCGGGGGCCTGGGCCACCAACCTGCAAGTGGCGCTGTTCTGGTGCGATGGTCACCGCAATCTGGCCGAGGTCATCCGGCTCACGCGCCTCGAATTAGGCCCCTCAAAGTTCGACTGGGTGGGCTACTTCCGCTTCCTGCGGAAGCACGGCTACGTGGATTTCCAATAACCTATGTCCCGATACGACACTCCCGTCACCGAGCAGCTAGGCCGGTATATCGCCGGCGTCTCCCTGCGCCAGTCCGACGTGCTGCGCCGCCTGCGGGAAGAAGTGGCTTCCTATCCCAACTCTTCCATGCAGATTTCCGCCGAGCAGGGGCAGTTTCTGCAACTGCTGATCCGGATGCTGGGTGCCAAGCGCACGCTGGAGATCGGCGTCTTTACGGGCTACAGTTCCCTCTCGGTGGCCCTGGCGCTGCCCCCGGATGGGCGCATCGTGGCCTGTGATGTGAGCGAGCCCTGGACGTCGGTGGCGCGGCGCTACTGGCGGGAGGCCGGCGTGGAGGGGAAGATCGAGCTGCACCTGGCGCCCGCCGTCGAGACGCTGGACCGCCTGCTGGCCGAGGGCGCCGCCGGGAGCTTCGACTTCGCCTTCATCGACGCCGATAAGCTGAACTACGACAATTACTACGAGCGCTGCCTGGAGCTGGTACGCCGGGGAGGCTTGATCGCCGTGGACAACACGCTGTGGCACGGCCGCGTGGTGGACGACGGAGACCAGACGCCCGACACGCTGGCCATCCGGGCGTTCAACGACAAGCTGCACGAGGATCAGCGCATCTGGCTCAGCCTGGTGCCGATCGGCGACGGGCTCACGCTGGCGTTAAAGAAGTAAGTTCCTTCCGGCACCCTTGCGGCTGGGCCTGCGAGGGGGTACTCTGGCGCTGGATAAACCGGGAGTTTCAGGGCTGGATCAGCCGGTTTTCGGCCGGCCAGAGCGGCGGCCGAGGGAAGGAAGTTACCGCTATGATTTCCACGCTACTCGCGCAGAAAAGCGCCTACGACGTCGCCCTCGAGAACTTCGAGATCGCAGCGGATGCGCTCGACCTGGAAGACGACGTCCGGGAGATGATCAAGTACCCCGAGCGCGTGCTGACGGTGACGCTGCCCGTGCGCATGGACAACGGGCACATCCGGCGCTTCGAGGGGTTCCGCGTGCAGCACAGCACCACCCGCGGCCCCGCCAAGGGCGGCATCCGCTATCACCCCAATGTGACTCTGGACGAGGTGAAAGCGCTGGCCACCTGGATGACCTGGAAATGCGCCGTGGTGAATATCCCGTTCGGCGGCGGCAAAGGCGGCGTCACCTGCAACCCGAAGGAGATGTGCATGGGCGAACTGGAGCGGCTCACGCGCCGGTATGCCAGCGCCATTCTGCCGCTGATCGGACCGGGACAGGACATTCCGGCGCCGGATGTCTATACCAACCCGCAGATTATGGCCTGGATCATGGATACTTACAGCATGACGAAGGGGTACCCGATCCCGGCGGTGGTCACGGGCAAGCCGCTCAGCCTGGGCGGCTCGGTAGGGCGCAACGAAGCTACCGGGCGGGGGGTGTTTTATACGATCGAATCCGCCTGCGATCACCTCCGAGTGCCGCTGAAGGGCGCCAAGGTGGTGGTGCAAGGCTTCGGCAACGCAGGTTCGGTGGCGGCGCACCTGCTGGACAGCCACCAGTCGTATGTGATCGCGGCCAGCGACACGCGCGGCTGTGTTTACAACAAAGACGGCCTGGATATCCCCAAGCTGATGCTGCACAAGGAACGCACCGGCACGGTGGTGGGATTTCCGGCTTCGGAGCAGATTACGCCGGAGGAACTCATGGCGCTGGAATGCCAGATCCTGATTCCGGCGGCGCTCGAGAACGCGGTGCATGCGGGGAATGCCGGAAGCGTGCGGGCCAGGATCGTGGCGGAGGCGGCCAACGGCCCGCTTACGCCGGAAGCAGACGTGATCCTGGCCGAGAAGGGCGCTTTTGTGCTACCGGACATTCTGTGCAATGCGGGCGGGGTGACGGTCTCGTATTTCGAGTGGGTGCAAGACGAGCAACACTTGTTTTGGGAGGCGCAAGACGTCTACAACCGGCTGGAGCGGGTGATGAAAACCGCCTTTCAGGAGGTGCTGCGCATTCAATTGGACCGCAAGGTCACGATGCGCACGGCGGCCAATATGCTGGGGATTGGCAGGGTGGCGGAGGCAACGCGGCTGCGGGGGTTGTACCCGTAGGGCGCACGGGCACACCTCGGCTCAGCGGAGCGTGTCGGAGGAAGCTACCGGGCGGAAGCACGCCCCCTTGCGGGGACGCGCGGGTCCTGGGTCCTGTTTGCGGGATCGATCCCTGCCCGCGGCCCTTGCGGACCGCGAGCGCAGTAACGCCTGTGACGTTGAAAACTCGGGTGGGCCCACCAGCTAGTGCGTTTTATCGTGGGTGCCGCGGCGACGAGCACCTCTTTCGATTTCAGAGTAGACGAAGGGGGCGCCGGTCCAGCCCCGTAGAGGCCGCCAAGTCACTGAAAAATTTTGCCGGAAAAATTTTCTAATGCGCGTGATCGCCTCAGGACTGGGAGTCCGGAACAGGGGCGTGATGGCGGACATCCACGCCCTTGATCAGGAAGATGACATCCTCGGCGATATTGGTGGCGTGGTCGGCGATGCGCTCCAGGTTGCGAGCTACGAAGATCCAGGCGATGGCGCTGGGAATGGTGGTGGAATCCTTTTGCATCAGGGACACCAGTTCGTTATAGGCGGTGTCACGGAGATCGTCCACTTCGTCGTCGCAGACCAGCACCGACTGCGCGAGTTCCGCGTTTTCCTGTACGAAGGCGTCCAGACTCTTGACCAGCATGCCCTCGACTAACGAAACCATGCGCGGGATATCCACCACGGCGCGGATAGGAGGGCTCTGCATCAGCGTGAGGGCGCGTCGCGCGATATTGACGGCCAGGTCTCCCACGCGTTCCAGATCCGTGTTGATTTTGAGGGCCGCCGTCAGGAAGCGGAGATCCCTGGCCATGGGTTGATTCAGGACCAGCAGGCGCGTGGTGAGGTTGTCGATGTCCATCTGCATCTGGTTGATGCGCTCCTCGTCGCGCATGACCTGATGCGCCTGTTCCGGATCGCGGTCCGTGAGCGCACGCACGCTGCGGCGGATGTTGGCTTCCACCAGGCCACCCATTTCCGCCAGTTTCGCGTGCAACTCGCCGAGTTCAGTTGAAAAGTGTCGCAATTACGGTGTCCTCTTTTGAAACAACCGCTCCCTGCCGGTCGCGGCTCGGTTCTAGCCGAAGCGTCCGGTAATGTAATCCTCGGTTTCTTTCCGGGCCGGGGTCTTGAAGATGACCTCGGTGGTGTTGAATTCGACGAGCCGGCCCAGGAGGAAGAAGCCAGTATAGTCCGCCACGCGGGCGGCCTGCTGCATATTGTGCGTGACGATGACGATAGTGCACTGATCCTTGAGATCGAACAGGAGGTCCTCGATCTTAGCCGTGGCAATGGGGTCCAGCGCCGAACAAGGCTCATCGAGCAGCAGGACTTCGGGATCCACGGCCAGGGCGCGGGCGATGCACAGGCGCTGCTGCTGGCCTCCGGAGAGGGCATAGGCGGACTCGCGCAGCTTGTCCTTGACTTCTTCCCACAGCGCGGCGCGGCGCAGGCTGCGCTCCACGACTTCCTCCACGTCGGTTTTGCGGCGGACGCCGTTGACGCGCGGCCCGTAAGCCACGTTATCGGCGATGGACTTGGGGAAGGGGTTGGACTTTTGAAAGACCATGCCGATGCGGCGCCGCAGGGTGGTGGTTTCCACCTGAAAGATGTCTTCGCTATCCAGCAGAATGCGGCCTTCCACGCGGGTGTGGCGCACGGTCTCGTGGATGCGGTTGAGAGTTCGCAGGAAAGTAGACTTGCCGCAGCCGGAAGGGCCGATCAGGGCGGTGATCCGGTTGGTATGAAAATCGAGGCTGATGTCGTGGAGGGCCTGGAAGGCGCCGTAGTAAAAGTTGAGGTTGACGGAGCGCATCTTGGGGGGCGCCGCGGCCAGGCGGACACCCGCACCGGCGTGGGACCGCGGCCGTTCGTGAGGTTTTCCCACCGTCAACTCAGAATCCGAAGAAGAACTCATAAGTACCCTCGCTGCGCGGAAATGCCGCGCGACAGGATGAAACGGGCCGCCACGTTCGCCAGCAGCACCAGCAGCAGGAGAACCAGGCCGGCGGCCCAGGCCTGACGGTGCCAGTCTTCGTACGGAGCGATCGCGTGACTGAAGATCATGACCGGCAGGGAGGCCGTGGGCTGGTTCCACCCGGAACTCCAGAACTGGTTATTCAAGCTGGTGAACAGGAGCGGAGCGGTCTCCCCGGCAATTCGCGCGACACCCAGAATCATGCCCGTGGCGATCCCGCGCATCGCGGCGGGCACTACGACGGTGGCGATCATCTTCCACTTGCTCGCGCCCAAGGCCAAAGCCCCTTCCCGCATGGATTGCGGCACGTCGCGGAGGAACTGCTCGGTTTGCCGCATGGTGATGGGGATGAGCATCAAGCCAAGGGCCAAGGCTCCGGCCAGAGCCGAAAAGCGATGCAACGGAACGACCACGACAGTCCAGGCCAGAATCCCAATCACGATGGAGGGCACGCCGTTCAACAGGTCGGCGACGTAACGCACGACAAACGAAAAGCCGCGGCCGCCGAACTCGGAAAGATAAACGCCGCCGAAGAATCCGACGGGGGCGCCGATGAGGGTCGCGAGCAGCACGATTTGCGCGCTGCCAACAATGGCGTTGGCCATACCGCCGCCCAGTTCCCCCGGCGGCTTGGGCAGCCTGGTAAAGAAGTTCCAATCCAGGGACCGCCAGCCGTTCCATGCCAGATATCCGAGAATGAGAAACAGGATAGACACCGCGGCCACGGCGCACACGCCCGTCATGGCCAGCATGAAGACGTTCAGGAATTTCCGCCAGCGGTTACGGAGGCTCATGGATGCGCGCTCCCGCGCCGCGAGGTGAGGACGACCAGCAACTGAGCCAAGGCGTTGATAACCATAGTCAGCAGGAAGAGCACGAGACCCAGTTCCACCAGGGAGTCCAGATACAGCTCTCCGGTAGCCTCTGTAAATTCATTGGCCAGCACAGCGGCGATGGTGTATCCCGGCGCGAACAGAGAGGCACGAATGCTGGGGTCGTTGCCGATGACCATGGTGACGGCCATGGTCTCGCCCAAGGCGCGCGCCAGGGCCAGAAAGACGGAGCCGATGATGCCGAGGCGGGCATGCGGGATCACCACCTGCCAAGTGGATTCCCACTGCGTGGCCCCCAACGCCAAAGCCGCCTCGCGCTGCTCCCGGGGCACGCCGAAGAGAGCCTCCCGCGAGATGGAGATGATAAACGGGCAGATCATGACGGCCAGGATCAACCCAGCCGCCAGATAACCCGCCCCAAAGCTGGGACCCTGGAAGAACGGCAGAAACCCGAGCGTCTTTCCGAGGAAGGGCTGGACGTAGTCCCGCAGCAGCGGCACCAGCGTGAAGATGGCCATCAAGCCATAGATCACGCTGGGCACAGCGGCCAGCAACTCGATGAGGAACGTGCAAGCATCGGAAATTCGTTGCGGTGCCAGTTCCGCCAGAAACACGGCCGCGCCGAGGCTCAGCGGGACGGCGATGAGCAGCGCCACCGCGGAAGTGACCACCGTGCCGTAGATGAAGGGCAGGGCGCCGAACTGCTCCGCCACGGGATCCCAGTTCTGCGTCACAAAGAAGGCCCAGCCGAACCGGTGGCGGGCGACCGCCGAGCCGCGGAACAGCTCAAAAACCAGCACGGCGACGATCAGCAACACGGTGGAGGCAAACGCCAGGGTCACCAGGCGTGCGACCTCATCGCCGTTCACCAGCCTGCGCCAGAACGCCCCTGCACCCGCTTGGGGACGCAGGGATTGGGTGGCCGTTACCATGCTAGTTCACGAGCGCGATGGCTTTCTGCTCCTTGGCGACCACTTCTTTCGGCAAGGGAGCATAGCCCAGCGGGCCCGCGAATTTCTGCCCGCCCAGGAGCATCCAGCGCAGCAGGCCGGTGATGGCCTTCTTCTTGGCGGGATCGTCGATCTTACTGGGGACCAGCAGCCAGGTGAAGGTGGAGATGGGATAGGCCCTTTTGCCGGGAGCGTTGGTAATGGACACGCGGAAGTCGTCCGGCATGCTCTTGGCGGCGCCGGCGGCGGCCTCCGTCACGGACTCGAGATCCGCCTTCACGAAATTTCCGGCCGCGTTGCGCACCGAGCCGTATCCCATGTGATTCTGGATGGCGTAGATCAATTCGACGTAACCGATGGAGTTGGGCGTCTGCTTCACGTAGCCAGCGACGCCTTCATTTCCCTTGGCGCCGATACCGGCAGGCCACTTCACAGACGTGTTGGCACCCACGGACTGCTTCCAGGCGGGGCTCACCTTGGAAAGATAGTCCGTGAAGACGAAGGTTGTGCCGCTACCATCGGAACGGTGCACCACGATGATGGCTGCGGAGGGCAGGGCCACGCCAGGGTTGGAGCTCTTCAGGGCGGGATCGTCCCACTTGGAGATTTTGCCCAGGAAGATGCCGGCCAGAGCGTCGGGCGTAAACTTCAGATCCTGCGAAACTCCGGGAATGTTGTAGGTCGGCACCACGCCGCCGAGCACCGTAGGAAAATGCAGCGGCTTTACCTTCATCCGGGAGATCTGCTCATCCGTCATGGGCATATCGGAGGCTCCGAAATCGACAGTGCCCTCGGCGAGCTGGCGAATGCCGCCGCCCGAACCGATGGATTGATAGTTGATCTGGACGTCGGGCTCCTGCTTAGGAAACTCCTCGAACCACTTGGAGTAGATCGGGAAGGGGAAGGTCGCGCCGGCGGCGTTGATCAACACTTTGGCGTACAGCGAACCCCCGAGCAGCAGAGCCATGGGGATCAGCAGCTTACAGCACAGAACGACTCTGTTTCTCATGCTTTGTTCTTTTCCTTTCCAGTTTTGCATGCACACTGTTACAAACCTGTTAACAACAGTTGAAGACTTGCCGAACGACACCGCGCGTGCGGCCCTTCGAGGCCGGGTTGCGACTGTGCGTTTCTTCGCAGAGAGCGGCGGCGGTTCGCCCCTAGGGTAGCCAGCGCGAATTATGCGGTGATTACGGAATGGTTACCGGGCGATGAATTTCGCGGGGATCAGAACCGTCAGGCGGCGGGGAGATCCACCGTGAAGGTGGAGCCTTTGCCCAATTGGCTTTCCGCGGAGATGGCCCCATGCATTTGTTCGACAACGTGCTTGACAATGGAGAGCCCCAGGCCCGTGCCGCCGACGGCGCGCGAGCGGGCCTTATCCACACGGTAGAAGCGCTCGAAGATGCGCGGCAGATCTTCGGAAGGAATGCCGATACCGGTGTCGGAGACTACGATGCGCACACCGCCGGGGAGGCGCTGGGCGGAGAGGCGCACCTCGCCGCCGGGGTGATTGAACTTGATGGCATTGTCGAGGAGATTGACGAAGGCCTGCTCCAGGCGCAGGCGATGCCCAAACACCTTGACATCGTCGATGGGGCCGCAGACGAGGGGCACGCCGCGGAGGGCAGCCTCGGACTCGACGGTGCTGAGGGCCGCCTGGAGGACTTCGCGGACGGCACAGCGCTGCGGCTGCGCGCCATCCACTCCGGATTCCAGCTCGGAGAGCACCAAGAGGTCGGAAGCGATATTGTTCAGGCGGATGGCGTGCGCCTGGATGACTTCGACGAACAGGCGGCGGTTGTCGGGCTCTTCGAGGGCGCCGGCGAGCAGCGTTTCGGAATAGCCGCGGATGGCGGCCAGAGGAGTGCGCAGCTCGTGCGAGACATTGGCCACGAAATCGCGGCGCACGCGTTCGAGGCGCTCCTGCCGGGTGATGTCGTGCAGGACGGCCAGGACGCTATCTCCAGAGGGGCCATCCATGGGCGCGGCCTGGATTTCGAACCAGTGGTCGCCGGCGGCGGACAATTGCAAGCAGCGGCTGTCGGCCTGGCCGGTGGCCAGCACCTGGCGCAGCATATCGTGGAGCGCGGGATCGCGGACCAGTTTGAGGAGGGGCACGCCGCCGGGGATGGGGGCGGCGGCGCCGACGCTACGCGCGAAGGCGGCGTTGCAGAAGGTCACCTTGAATTCGCGGTCGATGGCGAGCACGCCTTCGACCATGCCGGCGAGAATCGCCTCGCGCCGCGCGGCTTCGCGGCGCAAGCTCTCGACGAGACCGTGAATGCGCGGCGCTGCCCCCAGGAGTGCCTGGGTCAACCCGGAGAGGTCATCCCCCGCGGGCGGAGCGGCGGGCGGCGACGCAGCGGCTTGAGGCAGGCCTTCGACAAACTGGCGGAGGCCTTCCAGACGCGTGGAAAGGCGGCGGTGATAGAGCCAGGCGAGGCCCGCCAGCATTGCCAGGGTGGCAGCACCGACGGCCAGAATGGCGGCTCGCAGGCCCGGCGAGGGGGCGGGTGAAAATCCGGTCAGACACCGATCCAGCGCCGCAAGGCTGGCGACCAGGATCAGAACGACAAGCGCATAAAACCTGGGGAAACTCAGGGCACCCATGGGAGTCAGGGTCTCTTCACTATACCCCGGGGCCGCTGAAAACCCGCAGGCGGCCGGAGGACGGCTATTTCCTGCGGAAGACGATGAATTCGGCGATCAGGACCGCCAGGATCCAGAACGCCACAGCGGCGAGGAACACGTAGAATCGGACCACGACTTTCCTTAGGATAAGCTGACGGAGGGCCAGACACCGGAGGAGCGTGAGAATTGTCGAAAATGTACGGTTCCATACGCTTTGCCTATCAAAAGATAGGTAGGAGGGAGGCAGGAGCCAGAAGCAAGGAGGCAGAAGTCAGGAGTCAGGAGCCGGATGCGATGGTCGCGGCCCGGCGGCGACCTTTGAAGTTTGCAAAGGGTGGCCGAGCCGCGAGCACGGAGCGCGTGAGCGTCAGAAATCCAGGCGGAGTTCCATGGTGACGGCCCGCGGGCCGATCTGGATGCCGGTAGGACGTCCGAAGTTGGGGTTGCCGATGGTGCCGTTGATGCCGCCGAAATCCGTGCGATTGAAAATGTTGAAGGCGTTCACCCGGTACTGGAAGCGGACCGATTCCCAGATGGCGAAGTTCTTCGCCAGGGAGATGTTTTCGCCACGGTACCAGGGATTGCGAAACTGACCGTTGTAGATGGAAGCGTTGCCCAACGTGAAGCCCGGCGCCGGCGCGAACGGAGCGTTGGCGCCGGAGTTGAACCAGCGTATATTCGGGTTGTTGGGATCCAGGTCGGTGGAGGAGACACCGGTCCGGATGGGAGCGCCGGTCGAATTCGCCTTGGTCAGCGGACTGAAGATCGTGCTTCCCAGCGGATTCCCTTGCGTGATGATCTGGATCAGGCCGCCGCTGCGATACTGCTGCGCCGCCGAAACGGTCCATCCGCTGATCAGGAAGTTGGTGAACGCATTGGCGGAGTTGAAGTACCGCTTGCCTTTACCGAAGGGCATGTTATAGGCGAGCAGCAGATTCACCACGTGCGGGAAATCCATGTAGGAGTATGTTTTTGCATCCGGGATGTTGTAAGAATCCTGGGTTTGCACGTTGGATCCCTGGCTGAAGATCTGCCGGTAGGTCATCAGCGAGAGGTTCTTGGACCAAACCCAGCTTCCCATCAGATTGAGGTCTCCAAAGCGCCTCTCCACCTTGGTCTGCAAGGCGTCATACCAGGTCTTGCCCACCCCGGCGTTGGCGTCGTATACCAGGCCGTACTGCGGGAAAGGCCGCAGGGCCTGGGCCAAAGTAGCGGCGCCTTTCCAGCCCGCCGCAAACCCGGGGAAGGGCTCCTTGTATCCGGCGGCGACCACGGCGGGGTCCAGTATGTTCTTGGTGAGCAGCGAGCCGAGCGAGAGATAGCTGGTGGGAAGCTGGTTCAGGTATACACCGGAGTTCAGACCATGCGCCCGGTTGCCCACATAAGCCGTCTCGAACAGCCAGTTCCTGAATTCGTGCTGGATGGTGAGACTCCAGTTGTAGATCCGCGGGGCCTTGCCGAAGTTCGGTCCCATGCGCCAGATATTGGTGTTGAAGTTGTCGTAACTGGGATCCAGGAAGGGAGGATTCTTGAAGCCGGCCGGGGGCTGCACTCCGCCCTGGTCCCAGTTGAAGGCCTGGTTCACGCCGTCGGAAGTCTGGGAGAAGCTGCCATTAAAGCCGTCGGTGCAACCGCAGCCGCCGTTGCCGAGGGTCTGGTAGTAAATGCCGAAACCGCCGCGCACCACGGTTTTTTCGGTGGCGCGCCAGGCGAAACCGGCCCGCGGGCCGACATCGGTCCAGTCGGTGGGGTAAGGCCGCTTCTGCCCGGTGCGGCCAGCGCCCACGCCCATGAACGCCAGCGCTCCCGGAAGGTTGTTCGCGCCCGGATTCGGCTTATTGATATCGAGCGTCATGTAATTGCCGTTCACGTCGTGCCAGCCGATGGGGACTTCGTAGCGAACGCCGTAGTCCAATGTGAAGCGCGGGGTAATCTTCCAGGTATCCTGCCAGAAGCCGCCGTGATAGCCATAGCGGATCTGGCCTCCGGTGACGGGCTGGGCGGTGGAGGTGGCATAATCCACGGAGCCCAGCAGAAAACTGGCAAATGCGTTGCCCGTGCTGGTAAGGGCCGTGGGGAGAGCTGTCTGCGCGCGGGAGAAGTAATAAAAGCCGTTGGTTCCGGCCCAGTCATTCCCGGTGGTGCGCAGGCGCCGGATATCCCAGCCCATCTTGAACTCGTGCTTGCCGTGCGCCCAGGAGAACTGCTGGTTGACATGCGTGGTCCAGTTCCACTGTCCGCCTGCGTTCACTTTGCCCTGGTTCATGCCCCAGGTGGTGTTGTTCCCCAGCCCTCCCGGCGAGGGGAAGTCCGTTTCGAAGTTAATCACCGGTGTGGCGTCGGCCTTGCCCGAAAGCGGCAAGCCGATCTTCGAGGCGAAGCCGTTTTGCAACGGGTTATTCCACATCTGCTGCTGGCGCGTGAATCCGAAGGTGGTGTGCAACAGCATGGTCGGCCGGATGACGAGGTCGTGGTTGACTCGATAGTTGTCTGGCTGCTGGAACGACTGCAATCCATTGCTCAAGGGTCCGGGCCAGTACTGGACATTTTCGGAGAGCTGGTTCTCGTGCGAGAGCCAGAAAGCGATCCGGTTGTTGGGGGTGATGGAGTGGTCCAGTTTCAACGACCAGATGTAATCGTCCAGTTGGGTGGGCGAGACGAACTGGTAGTTGCCCTGCGTTCCGCCGCTGGTGGGGTTGGGGATGTACGGGAGAATATTCGAGCTGACCTTGCTCCAGCGGCTCTGCGGGATGAGATTGCCCGGGAAAGGCTGGCGGGTATTCACGCCATTCACCAGGGCGGTGGTGGCCGGGTCGTAAATGGCAGATACTTCCGTGAAGTTACCCTGCTTCATCAAGGGCGTGGGCACGGTTTCGCCGCCGTTGATGGCGATCGAGGCCGGCTGCACGATTTTCGCATAGGTAAAGTAAAAGAAGCTCTTATTGCGCCCGTCGTAGACTTTGGGGATAAAGATCGGGCCGCCCGCGGTGCCGCCTTCTTCGTTGAAGCGCTCCTTAGGCCGGAAACCCGGTCGGTTCAGCGGATTCTGATTGACGCTCCAGCCGGCGGCATCAAAGATATCGCGCTTCAGGTTCAGGAAAGCGGAACCGTGAATGGAATTGTTGCCGGACTTGGTGACGAACATCTCGAGGCCGCCGCCCAGGCGCCCGTATTCGGCATTAAAGCTCGAGGTAACAAGTTTGAACTCGCCGAAGGCCTCGTACCCGGGGAAGTTGAAAACCACGCCGCCGGATTCCGGGATGGTCAGGCTGGCGCCATCGATCTCGACCTCCTTGGCACGGCCGTTCGAGCCATTGATACTGGTCTCGCCCCACCCGTTCACGCCCGGCATGTAGCCCACGAAGGCCTCAGCATTGCGCAGGGTGCCGTTCCACAGCGGCAGGTTGGACAGCAACTGGGGGCTGACGTTTTGGCCTCGCATCGGGCCGGTGGTCTCGAGCAGGGGGACCTCCGCCGTCACCTCCACGGTCTGCTGCACATCGCCCACCTGCAATTGAATGTCGATGCTCTCGCGCAGCGCCACGCGCACCTCGATGCCGGTCTGCACGCTCTTTTTGAAGCCCTGCCTTTCCGCTGAGACTGTGTAGGCGCCGACCGGAAGGGTGGGCAGCACGTAGATTCCGGCATCGGTGGTCTCGGTCTCGTAAGAACGGCCCGTGGAACTCTGGGTGGCGATAACCTTGGCGCCCGGAACCACGGCTCCGTTCGGGTCGGTGACGGTTCCGGAAATTGAGCCCGTGCTGGTCTGCGCGTTGGCGGTGAACACTGCCGGGCAGACGAGCAGCAGGACCGTAATCCATGTTCTACGCAAGCACATCTGTAAGCCTCCCTTCACAGAACAGAGGACCTAACAAACGCACTACGGGCAGTTTCAGAGGCGGACATGACCGGGTGATGCAAGACCGCCTGTTGCGCCACACACCCGAGGCGCAGCCCTGCAACTCCAAGGTCCCAAATTCTGGTTCAGCAGATTGTAACGCCAGGCAGGTGGAGGGTCAATCGGGAAATACTTGGACTGGCTGGCAGCCGGTGGGAGGCCACGGAGGGAACGCCGCTCGGGCGATCCGTCCATGGCCGTAACAAGTTTTACCTGGCGACGGCCCGTCTCTCCGGTTAGTAAGTGATGGCAGGCGCGGCGCCTGGAAGCGTGTAGCGCAGGTCAAACCAGACAGCGTTTTGATGTGCGGCCTTGGGCGCGCCGGGCGCCACCCACCACGGATTCCGCCAGAAATACGCGTAATCGAGGAAAAAGGAAACCTGCCCGTAGCGAGGATCCTTGAATATGGTCTGGGTGAGGCCGATGGTTCCCTCCTGCATGGAGCGGTTCTGGCTGTTCGGAGAGCCGCGGTAACCGTATCCGATGAGGGTGGTCCCATTGGCGTCGAGCGCCGTGTTGCGTCCCACGAAGATGCCGCCATAGTAGCCGTAGATCATGGATTTTCCAAGTGTCCATTCAAAACCATCCACCGTGGAGCCGGAATGGACCAGCGACGGACTGCCGTCGGCGCGAATGATGAAGTTGGGCGCCTCGCCAAACAGGTACCGGCCCGCGCCATCGCTCCAGAAGTTGTTGGTGATCAGCCGGAAATTTTTGGCTACCTCAAAGTTTCCGTTGACCGAAACGCCGCCGCCCGTCTTGGTGAAGTGTTGCTGCGCTCCAAGAGCGGGCGGCTGGTTGGGATTGAAGGTCTTCACCGTATCGAGCACCCCGGCGACTTCAAAATGCACGCGAGAATTGGGATCGAAAGCGATTTTGCTGATGATGTCCGGATGCACTTGGGGGAGGCTGATACCATTGACCACGTTGGCATCCAGTTCGGTGGAAGTCAGGCTGCCGAGAGCCGCCGGCAGCGTCGGGACGCCGCCACCGCCGGAGCCGCCGAAATACTGCGAAGCGTTCTCGGCCGAAATGCCCCAGGTAACTTTGTTGTTCGGGTGATAGAGGAAACGGAAGCCGGGGATGCGGCCCCAAGTCAACCCGTTGAGGTAGTTCACGTCAAATTCCTGCCCATAAAACAGATCTCCAGGCAACGGTGAAATCTGCTTGCGGTTCGGCGTCATCATGCTCCAGGATTGGCCGCCGAGCACCTCCCATTTACCCTTGCGCAAATCGACCCAGAACAGGCGCAGCCGGTAGAGCACGCTGTTGCTGGATACCTGCGTGTTGAAGGCACCGTTGCCGATTCCGCCGACGAAGTCACCCTCGTAGTAGCCCAGCACGTGAATGTCCTTGAAAAGAGCATCCACCCGAAATCCGATGCGCGAGTTTTGCAGGCTCATTTTGTCTTCGCTCAGCCGGCTCTGGGGAAGAGTAGTGTTGTAGGGATAATTGCCGAAGTTGGTCGCCAGGCTGGCTCCTGAGTTCGTGCTGCGCCAGGTGTTGGTCGCATCGACGAACCCCACCGGGGTAATCGTGGCGGCGCCGAGATGGAGTTGCAGGGGACTCTCCGGAACGGCTTGCGGGGACGGCGCCGGCAGCGGAGCAGCCGCCGTTGGAATGGCCGCCGGGGCCGGAGCTGGAGTCGCCAACACGGGGGGAAGCACAGGGGTCAAGCTTGCCACCTGACCGATTCCTCCCATCTTGTTCGGTGTATCCGCGGGCGGCACCGGAGCCGTGGCTACGGTGGCCGCGGCCTTCGCTGGGGCGGCAGACGGGGCCTGGGCTTTCAGACTGTCGATCTGCCGTTTTTGATCGAGCAGGAGGGCCCGCATCTCCTCGAGCTGTTTCTTCTGTTCGGCCAACTGCTGCTTTTGTTCCGCCAACTGCTCCTTCATCTGCTGAAGGTCCTGAGGACCATCCGCCGTCCGGGCAACGGTCCGCGGAGCGGAGGCCGCGGAACTTCCCGTCTGATCGGCGGCGTAAACGATTGACAAAAACCCGGACAAAAGGATTGCCCCGGTCGCGACCCACACTACGTGGTTCGGTCTTCGCTTGATCATTACAGATCTTGCTCCTGTTCCTGAGATTGGTTTCTGTGGCGCAGACTTCACCTCGAAGCCTGCGTGCGTTCAACGATAGGCGTTACAGGTGTTGAGGATAGCGCCGGGAAGTGAAGAAATTATGACAATCCGATCAAGATCTGGTTACCCCGGCGTCCTGGCAGGCCCAGGACGACTTTCGAAACCGACGGGGGAGGATGTCCAGCATTCCGAATGTGGCCTACCATTCGGTACAAGCGGGAGGCGGTCATCGCCAGACCCTCAGGAATTGGGCACAATGGTGGGTTCCAGAGGACTACAAAGATGACAAGTAACGGAAAAGTCGCGCTGATCACCGGCGCGGGCAGCGGGATCGGGAGGGCGGCCAGCCTGGCGTTGCAGGCAGCCGGATACGATGTGGTGCTGGCGGGGCGCAGGGCAGCGGAACTCGAGCGCACGGCGGCACAGGCGCAGCCGTCGGGCGGGCGCATGCTGCCGGTGGCCGCGGACGTCAGCAAGCCGGAGCAGGTGCAGGCGCTGTTCGCCAAGACTCGCGAGGCGTTCGGCAGGCTGGACGTGCTGTTCAACAACGCGGGCACAGGCGCGCCGGGAATCCCGATGGAAGACCTCACGTACGAACAGTGGAATAAGGTCGTGGGGGTGAACCTGACGGGGGCCTTCCTGTGCGCACAGGAAGCCATCCGGATGATGAAGGCGCAGGAGCCGAGGGGAGGCCGGATCATCAACAACGGTTCCATTTCGGCGCACACACCGCGGCCCAACTCGGCGCCATATACGGCCACCAAGCACGCCATCACGGGGCTGACCAAGAGCATCTCGCTCGACGGGCGCATGTACGATATCGCCTGCGGCCAAATCGATATCGGAAACGCCGCCACGGAGATGACCGAGCGGATGACCGGCGGAGTTCCGCAAGCCAACGGCACCAGGATGGTGGAACCCCGCATGGACGTGAAGCACGTGGCCGAGGCGGTGCTCTACATGGCCAATCTGCCGCTGGACGCCAACGTGCAATTCCTGACCATCCTGGCGACCAAGATGCCGTTCGTTGGAAGGGGGTAAGCCAATGACGACCACCCGGCGAGACCTTTTCCGAAGCACGGCCTTCGGCGCGGCGGCCATGCAGGTTCCCGCGCGGCGTTCCACACGGCCCCACATTCTGCTGCTAATGGCGGACCAGTTCCGCGGAGACTGCCTGGGGGCGGACGGCAACCAGGTGATCCGCACTCCGCACCTGGACCGCCTGGCGGCCGAAGGCGCTCGCTTCCGCTGCGCGTATTCTTCGACACCCACCTGCACACCGGCGCGATCGGCCCTGCTGACCGGGCTCTCCCCGTGGAATCACGGCATGCTCCAGATGATCCGCATGGCAGCGCGCTACCCGGTCGAGAAACCGCGCGCCCTGCGGGAGGCCGGGTACTACACGGCGATGGTGGGCAAGAACCACTACTACCCGCAGCGGAACGCGCACGGCTATCAGCAGATGCTGGTGGACGAATCCGGGCGGGTGGAAACACCGGACTTCCGCAGCGATTACCGGAGCTGGTTCTGGTCCCTGGCCCCGAACCTGGATCCGGACGCCACGGGCCTGGGCTGGAACGATTACCGCGGCCGGCCCTACGCGATCCCCGAACACCTGCACCCGACGGCCTGGATCGGACAGACGGCGGTGAAGTTCATTGAAACCTACCACCGGCCGGAGCCGATGTTTCTGAAGGTATCCTTCGAGCGGCCGCACAGCCCGTACGACCCGCCGGAGCGCTTCTGGCGGATGTACGCGGACGCGCCCCTGCCCGCGGCGCAATGCGGCAAGTGGGCGGAGAAGTACCGGCCGCGCAGCGGGCCCGAGGACGACATCTGGCACGGCGATGTGGGAGCGGCGCAGGTGCGCACGTCGCGGCAGGGCTACTACGGCTCGATCAGCTTCGTGGATGAGCAGATCGGCAGGATCCTGGAGAGCCTGGCCAAGCGCCGCCTGCTGGAGGAGACGCTGATCGTGTTCCTCTCCGACCATGGGGACATGACCGGGGACCAGCACCTGTGGCGCAAGTCCTACGCCTACGAACCTTCGGCGCGGATTCCGCTGCTGGTGCGGTGGCCCGCGGGACTGCTTTCCGCGAAGCGCGGACAGGCGCTGCGCCAGACGGTGGAACTGCGGGACATTTTGCCGACGTTTCTGGACGCCGCCGGGGCGACGGAACGTCCGGAACTGGACGGCCGGAGCCTGCTACGGCTGATCGACGGGAAGGCGCGGGAGTGGCGCTCCTACCTGGACCTGGAACACGGCATCTGCTACAGCCCGCAGAACCACTGGAACGCGCTCACCGACGGGCGGGAGAAGTATATCTACCACGCCTATGACGGCACGGAGCAGTTTTTCGACCTGGAGCGTGACCCTCAGGAATTGCATGACCTGGCGGGAGACGCGGCGGCCGCTGCGCGCGTGCGGGAATGGCGCAACCGCATGATCGCGCACCTCGAACCGCGCGGGGAAGAGTACGTGAGGAACGGCCGGCTCATCCCGCGGCCGCAAAACATGCCGACCTCGCCGCATTTCCCGGAGCAACGGCGCGGCGCAAATTGACTTCCGCGAAGAGCGTGTGGTAGAAACCGGGAACTAATGGGCCACACACCTCATCTTTCCCGGCGCGAGATTCTGCGGGCCATTCCGGTGCTGGGGCAGGGGTCTTTGCTGCTGCCGTGCGGAGTGCTGCGCGGCCAGCGGCCGGACACAAGCACGCCGGCGGTGATCCGCGGCGCGCTGCGCGACGGCGCCACCGGCAAGCCCGTGGCAGCGAAGGTTCGGGTCACCGACAGCAGCAGCGGCGAGACGTATTTGCCGGAGCACGCCATCCGCACCATGCCCAAGCGCACGGCGCCTGGCGTGCGGCACTATTTCTATGCCCGGGGGCAGTACGAGGTCGCCGTGCCGCCGGGGCGCTACCGCATCGAGGTGGTGCGCGGGTTGTGCCACGATGCCGCGGTGGCGTTCACGGAGGTGGGCGCGGGCCTGACGCACGTGGTGGATTTCGAGATCCCGCTGCTCCAGGATCTGCATGCCGGCGGCTGGTATTCCGGCAACACGCACACGCACTATCACCTGGAAATCGACGAAGACCCCGACGACCGGCTGCGCCTGGTGCCGCCGGCGGAAGACCTGGACGTGAGCGTGATCAGCTACCTGATCCGCAACGATTCGCCCTACATCACCAACCGCTACCGGGTGGGACGGCTGCCGCAGTTCTCACGGGACGGAACGCTCATGGACATGGGCGAGGAGGCGCGCAACAACCGCACCTTCGGCGATTTCGGCTATGGGCACTGTCTGTTCCTGAACATCCCGCGGCCGGTGGAACCGGTCTCCACGGGGCTGCTTTCACGCGACGGCAAGGCGCCGGACTTCCCCACCATTTCCATGCTCTGCGCGGAAGCCCAGAAGATCGGAGGCACCACCATCTGGTGCCATAACGGCGGAGGCATGGAGACGCCCGTAGCAGTGGCGCTCGGCGCGGTGAACGCCTATAACCTGGGCGATGGCCTGGACGCGGACTACCAGCGCTACTACCAGTTTCTGAACTGCGGTTTCCGCCTGCCGGCCTCCTGCGGGACCGACTGGTGGATCTACGATCACAACCGCGTGTTCGTGCGGGTGGACGGCGCTTTCACTTACGATTCCTGGATCGCGGGGCTGCGCGCCGGGCGCACGTTTGTTTCGAACGGTCCGCTCCTGGAGTTCACGGTGAACGGCCAGGGCCCCAGCGCCACCGTGGAGGCGAGCGAACGCGTGCTCGTGCGGGCGCGGGCGCTTTCGCGCCTCCCTTTCGCGCGGCTGGAGATCGTGCAGGATGGGGAGGTGGTGGCCGAACAGCCCGCCGTGAAATCCCGCGAAGCGGTCCTGGAGCGCGAGTTGCCCGTGGAGCGCGGCGGTTGGATGGCGGCGCGCGTAGCCGGCGGCGGCAAAACACACGCCAACTTCACGGTGTTCGCGCACAGCAGCCCGGTCTACCTGCGTGTGGCGGACACGCCGCACCGCCGGGCGGAGGCCGCCGGAGCCTTCGTGGACGAGATCGAGGCCTCCATGCGCTTCGTGCGCAAGCGTTACAAGTTTGCGAGCGAGGCCGACCGGGCGCTGGCGCTGGGACGTTTCGAAGAGGGGCGCAAGGTCTTCATCAAGCTGGCGGGTCAGGCCTGAGGCCGGCGAGGAGGCGGCGCACGGCGTCGCTCGAGTCGAGGTCCAGCGCCTGGCGGGCGATGGCCTCGGCTTCGGGCAGGCTCCAGCAGCGGATGGCCCGCTTCACTTCCGGAACCAACGGCGCGCTGACGCTGAACTCCTCCAGGCCCAAGCCGAGCAGCAGGGGCGTAGCTAGCGTGTCCGCAGCCAGTTCGCCGCAAAGCGCGACGGCGGCGCCGGCCGCGCGCCCGGCGGCGATGGTCTGGCGGATCAGGCGCAGCACAGCGGGCTGGTACGGGTCGGCCAGCGGCGCCACGCGGGCGTTGGTGCGGTCCGCCGCCATCACGTACTGGATCAGGTCGTTCGAGCCGATGCTAAGGAAGCTTGCCTCGCGCGCCAGTTGATCGGCGATGGCTGCCGCCGCGGGCGTCTCGATCATGACGCCGACCTTGGTCCCCGCGCAGCCCAGTTCCGCTTCCACCTCCGCCACGAGCGCTTTGGCTACACGCAGTTCGGCGAGCGTGGAGAGCATGGGCAGCAGCACTTCCACGGGATGCTGCCTGCCGGCGCGCAAAATCGCGCGCAACTGGGTGCGCAGCAGGTCGCGGCGGTCGAGCGTGACGCGGATGCCCCGCCACCCGAGGAAGGGGTTGGCCTCCGGGCCGGTTTCGATGTAGGGCAGGCTCTTATCGCCGCCGGCATCCAGGGTGCGGATGACCAGGGGCCGGCCACCCAGCGCGGACGCGATGGCGAGGTAGGCGGCGAACTGTTCCTCTTCGCCGGGCGCGGAGGAGCGGCCGAGAAACAGGAACTCAGTGCGTAGCACGCCTACTCCTTCGGCGCCATACTCAACCGCTTCCACGGCGCCGGCCACGCTGTTGATATTGGCGAAGACGCGAATGCGCCGCCCATCGCGCGTGGCGGCAGGCGTTCGCCTCCCAGCCTGCGCGGCGGCGCGGGCGCCCAGCCACTCTTCGCGGCGGACGGTAAGTTCGCGCGCCTGTTCGGCGGACGGCGCGACCCAGACCGCGCCTCGTGCACCATCGAGCGCGACCAGCGCGCCTTCGGGAATGGCTGCGAGTCCCGGCCCCAAACCGGCCACCGCGGGAATCCCCATGGCACGCGCCAGAATCACGCTGTGGGCGCTGGCGCTGCCCGTTTCCAGGCACAGGCCCAAGACCCTCGCGGGATCCAGGTCGCGGACGTGGGAAGGCGTCAGATCGCGCGCCGCCAGGATGGCCGGCTCGCCCAGGGCAGGCGCGGCGGTCTCTCCGCCGGCCAGGTTGCGAAGGACCCGCCCGGCGGCGTCCGTCACATCGGCCGCGCGCGTCCGCAGATAGGGATCTTCCAGAGCAGCCAGGCGCGCGGCAGCCTCGCCGGATGCAGTTTGCCAGGCGAATTCGGCATTGAGGCCGCGCTCGCGCACCAGGCGGGCGGCGGTCTCCGCGAGTGCAGGATCTTCGAGCAGGAGGGCCTGCGCATCGAAGATGCCTGCCCGCGGCGCACCCACGTGCGAGCGCGCCCACTCGTAGAGTGCGCGGGTTTCCTGCTGCGCTGACCGGATGGCGGCGTCGAGCCGCCGGCACTCGCTTTCCGGATCGTCAATGGTTCGGGCGGTCACGGTGAGCTCGGGTGGGTGGAAGTGCGCCAGGGGGCCGAACGCGATACCCTCCGAGGCCGGAATGCCGCTCCACTGACCTTCCGCGCCGGCGCCGGGCGCGGCCAGGACCGGCGCTTCCGCAGTGGCTTCGCCTTCCCCACAGCCGGATTCCACGAATGCGGCGAGGGCGTCCAGCGCTTCGCGGGCATCCGGCCCCTCGGCACGGAGCCGCAGTTGGTGGCCCTGGCGCGCGCCCAGGCCGAGCACTCCGTGGATGCTGGCGGCATCCGTCTCCGCGCTGCCGGTGCTCAGGTTGGCGAGCGTCACGCGGGCACGGAAGCGGCGGGCCAGGCGGATGAATTGCGCCGCAGGACGGGCATGCAGGCCGAGCGGATTGGGGAGGGTGGCCAGGCGCTCCTCGGCAAAGGCGGGCGGGGCGGCGGCAGGGGGGGATTCCCTGCCCTGAGCGTCGCGCAACACCTCCGCGAGGCTGGCACCGGCCGCGGCCTGAGCGGCCGCGGCGACCGCTCCTTCGACGACGGGTGCGGAACACAGGTGCACACGTTGGCGTTTCCGCTCGTCCAGCAATTCCAGGGCGGTTTCGGCGCTCAGGACCGCGCTGCCCAGGTCCGTGAACACGACGACGCCGTCCTCGCTGTAGACCTCTTTGATGGCTGCCAGCACCTTCATGGCGTCGGTGCCCAAGGGATTGGCGGGATCCGCGGTGCCGCCGGCTGGAGCCAGGCGGACGCGCCCCTGCGCCATCTGTGCCGCCAGCTCGCAGACGCCTTCGGCCAGCCGCGCGCTATGCGAGACGATGACGATGCCGATCATGCGCGCCAGGTGTCGACCACGGCGCGCAGCAGCAGGAAGGAGGAGGTTGCGCCCGGGTCCTGATGGCCCACGCTGCGCGGGCCCAGATAACTGGCGCGGCCTTTGCGCGCCTGCATGGGGATGGTGGCCCGCATGCCGGCTTCGGCCGCCGCGGCACCCTGCTCCAGAACCGCCGTGAGGCCGCCGCCGGCGGCGAGGGCGTCGCGCATGGCCGCGAGAGCCGGCAGCAACGCATCCACCATGGTTTTCTCGCCCGGCGCCGCCTTGCCGCGCTGCTGGACGCCGAGGATGCCCGCCTCGAAGAGCGCCACCACGTCGGCGGCCCGCAGTTCGGCTTTGCCGTCCGCGGCCGCGCCGGCCCGCAGGAAGAAGGTGCCGTAGAGCGGTCCCGCAGCCCCGCCTACAGTGCGGATCAGGATGGCGGCCGTAGTCTCGAGGGTCTTGCGAATATCCGCGGGTTCCCGGGCGGCCAGTTCCGCGCGCACCGCGGCGAAGCCCCGGTCCATGTTGCTGCCGTGATCGGCATCGCCGATGGCGGCGTCCAGATCGGTCAGGTACTGCCGGTTTTCCGCGTATACGCACGCCAGCGCTTCGAGCCAGGCCAGGACCTCCTGTTTGCCGATGGCCATGCGGTTTACAGCCCCCACCGCAAGCCGGGGGTGAGCACAGGGTCGTCCCACAGGGAAAGCAGCTCGTCGCCGGTGCGCAGCAGGGTGAAGGAGCAGCCGGCCATTTCCAGGCTGGTGATGTAGTTGCCCACCAGCCGGCGGGCCACTGCGATGCCCTTTGCGTGGAGGATTTTTTCCAGCTCACCGTAGACCAGGTATAGCTCGAGCAGCGGTGTTCCGCCCATGCCGTTGACCAGGGCGATGACGCGGTCGCCGGAGCGGAAGGGCAGGTCGGCGAGGATGGTTTCCGCCATGCGCACGGCGATCTCGCGCGCGGCCAGCAGAGGCACACGCTCGCGGCCCGGCTCGCCGTGGATGCCGATGCCCATCTCGATTTCCTCTTCCCCCAGCTCGAAGGTGGGCTTGCCGGCCGCGGGAACAGTGCAGGAAGTGAGCGCCATGCCCATGGAGCGGGCGTTCTCGTTGACCTGGCGGCAGAGGGCCTCGAGGCGCGCCAGATCGTAGCCGCGTGCGGCCGCGGCGCCGCAGATCTTTTCGGCCAGCACAGTGGCGCCCACGCCGCGCCGGCCAGCGGTGTAGAGGCTGTCCTGGACGGCCACGTCGTCATTGATGACGGCGGCGCGCACCTCGATTCCCTGCGCCTGACAGAGGTCGGCGGCCATTTCGAAGTTCAGGATGTCGCCCGTGTAGTTCTTGACGATGTGCAGCACGCCGGCGCCGCCATCCACGGCCCGGGTGGCGGCTTCGATCTGGTCGGGCGTGGGTGAGGTGAAAACCTGGCCGGGGCAGGCGGCATCCAGCATACCCTTGCCCACGAAACCACAGTGCATGGGCTCGTGGCCGCTGCCGCCACCGGAAACCACGGCGACTTTGCCGCGCACAGGCGCGTCCGTCCGCACCACGTACGCCGGATCGAAAGAGACTGTGAGCAGGTCCGCGTGCGCCAGCGCCAGTCCCGCCAGCGACTCGCGCACCACCTGCGCCGGATCGTTGAGGAGCTTTTTCATTCCGCCTTCCAGGGTAGCGTAGAGCGGCGGCGCCGGCGGGTCGCCGAACGGGGATCTCAGCGCCGCCCGGCGGCGGCCTCGCGGGCGGGTTTGAGACTGATTTCGACGGGTGTGTTCGCGGGGAGCACCACGTCTTCTCCCCGTGTGAGAAAGTTCGTGTAGATGCTGAACCCGGCGCCCGCGAACGCCATGCTCGAAGCCAGGCTATGGGAGGCCTGCGCCAGCAGCGCGCCGATCAAGCCGAGCCCCACGGCGCCAGATTCGGCGCGGCCACCCAGATCCTGGTCGGGCACACCCGCGGAGTTGTAGTCCTGGTGCAGCGAGAGTCCGGCGGCGGCCACGGCGATCGCCGGGAAAATAAAGCGGCTGTTCGGACTCTTAGCCCGCACCGCCCCTTCCGAATCAATCGCCAGGTGCGCGGAGAAATCGGCCTGGGCGCCTTCCAGGTAGCCTTGGACATTCCGCGCCGCGTCTCCCGGCGGATCGATGCGGCGAAACACGAAGAGCAATTTGCCGCTACGGTGAAGGCGGCGGGCCGGCCTCGCTTCGACGACCTCCCCGTGCAGGCGGCTGCCTTCGGGAATCAGCAGGTGGTGATCGGCTGAGAATTGGGGCCGGGTCACCACCGCTTCCACTGGTGTTCCTCTGCGAGCGCTCGCCGAACTGAGCGGAGTTAGCAGGCGTGCGCTGACGCCCATCGGACCGGATTCCGCGGCGGCGGGACCGGTGAGCGGTGCGGTGGGCGCCGGCACTCTGAGCGGCTTCTGTAACACGCCGCTGAAGAGCGTTCCCGCCCTCCATGCCTGCCGGTGATAAGGAAATCGTTCCAGCAGGGCATCTTTCAGCCGGGCCATCGTGCCGGGCGCCTGCAACGCGCTTTGCCGTCGGTCCCGGCCGGGCGGCTGGCTTCCGCGCTTCGCGACGGCCACGCAATGCGCTGTCCCCCCGGACAGCGCGGTCTGTAGCGGCAGCCGCGATCCGTCGCTCAGCACCAGGATGTTGAACTGGACAGCGGCTTGCCGGGGCGGCGTGAAGTTACCGGAAAGGATTCCTGTGATTCTCTTGCGCGCAGGAATACCGCCGATTTCCGCTACGTACCCCTCGACCAGACTCCCGGCGGGAAGCGCCATGCGGTCGTAAACATACAGGGAGTCCAGCAGCCGCCCCCGGATGGGTTCACCCACGCGACGGATCGGGGTGCGGCGTTCCAGAACGACGCGGAGAGGAACCCCCGCGGGAATGGTAGCAGGCATCCGGGGGTCTCTGGGGGTGGGAGCGTCCTGCGCAGCAGCCGCCATGGTCAGAAGCACGATGCTGCCGCGAAACAGCCATCCCGATTGTAACAATCCAATGAACGGAAGCCTCATGAGTGGTTGGATACCAGCATGGTACGCAACCGCCTTCGCGGGAGTCAACGAATCGGTTCCACAAGAGCCGTCCTGCGCGTCGCGTTCCGTCAGCGGATTGGCGCGTTTCCGGGAAGCCGAGTCCCAGCTCCGGACACTCGCCACAGGCGGGAGCGTACTGGAATGCGGAACCGGCGTTGCGCGCGGGAAGGTGTGCGGTGAGCGGTTTTCTTCGCGGGTGATTGAAGGAGCGCCGGCCGGCGGCGGGCCTTCCTCCGGCGCCCCGAGCGGCGACCGGATTCAGCAGTTCCTGGAAATAGACTTGCAGGTCCTCTAACCTTGAAGACAGGTCATGCTGAGTGTGGCGGAAGACTTGCGCGTCGGGCTGCGAATGCTGCGGAAGAACCCGGGCTTCGCGTCCGTGGCCGTGATGACTTTCGGACTGGGCATCGCGGCTAACACCACTGTGTTCAGTTGGATGGATGCCGTGTTGCTGCGGCCGCTCCCGGGCGTCGCCGATCCGCGGGGACTGGTGGCCCTGGAGGCGGTATCGCCCGAGGGAGACCATACCCCGTGCACGCATCCCGACTTTCGCGATTTCCAGCGTAATCTCACACTCGTCTCCGGGGTCGTGGCGGGGCACTTCACCGGGTTTATGATCGGGCAGGAGCATGATGCGCAGCACCTGCTGGGGCAAGTAGTGTCCGCAAACTTTTTCGCGGTGCTGGGTGTGAAGCCGGCCGTGGGACGCATGTTTTCACCCGATGAGGATCGAGACGCTCCGGGAGCGTATCCCATTGCCGTGATCAGCCACCGGCTCTGGCGCAGCCGATACCATGCGGATCCCAGCGTGGTTGGGAGACAGGTCCGGCTGAACGGCCGCCAGATCACCATAGTGGGCGTCGCTCCCGCGAACTTTCACGGCAGCATGGGGGGTGTGTCGCTGGACGTTTGGGTTCCGCTGAGCATGATTCTGGAGATGGGGGGCCTGAACACCTGGGCTGCCGCCGACCGGAACGCGCGGTTCCTGGATGTGATCGCCCGGCTGCGACCCGGCGTGAGCATCGCGCAGGCGCGCGCGGAACTCCGGCCCATCGCGGAGCACATCGCCCGAACTTACCCGCAGACGCACAGCGGCGTTACCGCCACGCTCGTACCACTCTGGCAGGCCAAGGCGGGAGCGCAGTCCTTTCTGTTGAACCCGCTGCGCATCCTGATGGCCGTGTGCGTCCTGGTGTTACTCATTGCCTGCGCCAACGTCGCCAATCTGCTGCTGGCCCGCTCCGTCTCACGTCAAAAGGAATTCGGCGTCCGCCTGGCCATGGGGGCAGGCCGCGCCAGGCTGGTCCAGCAACTGGTGATCGAGGCTTTGCTGCTCTCCGGCGCCGGGGCAGCCTGCGGAATCTGGCTGGCACAGTGGGCCGGAGATGGGCTTGTCTACCTGCTCCCGGTCACACACCTGACCAGGGAGGTCTTTGAGCCGTTAGCCGGCCAGGTGAGCCACCGGATTCTGGCGTTTACGGTTTTCGCCTGCGTGGCGGCCGCGGTGCTCTCGGTGGTCATGCCGGCGCTTTATGCGACGCGCATCCAGGTGAACGAAACCTTACGCGAGGGCGGACGAAGCGGAACTTCCGGCGCGCGCTCCCACCGGGCGCGCGAACTGCTGGTGGTATTCGAGGTGGCGCTCACGACTGTGGCGCTCGTGGGCGCCGGCCTGTTCCTGCGGAGTTTTCGGAACGCGAGTCTTTTGCACCCCGGGTTTGATGCGCGCAACGTGCTGGTGGCGAATTTCTACCTTTCGGCTTCCGGCTACTCGCGGAGGCAGGAGAAGCAATTTGACCGCAGCCTGCGCGACCGGCTGGCCACCGCTCCGGGTATCGAACAGGTTTCCTATGCGGACTGGGTACCGCTGTGGTTCGGGGAGTCGCCATGGGAAACGCTGCATATCGAAGGCTATTCTCCTGTCACCGCGGCGGGGAGCAAAGTGAACCGCACGCTCGTGGCTCCGGGGTACTTCAGTCTCATGCGCATTCCCCTGGTGGCTGGCCGAGATTTCACCGACCAGGATGACGCCGACGCGAGACCCGTGCTGATCGTCAACGAGGCGTTTGCGCGGCGGTTTTTCCAGGGCCGCGATCCGATCGGCCGTCAAGTGCGGATTGAAGGCTGCTGCGGACGGCCCTGGAGCGTGATCGGCGTGGTCCAAAACAGCAAGCAGAACAATCCCGCCGAAGCCCCCTTCCCTTATTTCTACGCACCCTTCCAGCAAATGTTCGGCACCGGCCACAACAATTTCCTCTATATCCGGGCGGCCGGCGATGTCCACGCGGCCCGAACCGCGCTGCGGCGCGAGGCGGCCGGGTTGAACGCGGGCGGCCTCTACGATGCCATGCCGCTCGCCGAATATACGCAGGCATCGCTGTATCCGCAGAGGGTGGCCGCCATGCTGCTGGTGGCGCTCGGCACCCTATCGTTATTGCTGGCGGCAATCGGATTGTACAGCGTCATGGCCTACGCGGTGAACGAGCGCACGAAAGAGATCGGCATCCGCATGGCTCTGGGCGCGCAGTCAGGAGACGTGTTGGGCATGGTGCTTCGCAGAGCGCTGATTCTGACCGCCGGAGGGCTGCTGGTCGGGGTTCCCACGGCTCTGGCATTGACCCGGCTCATCGCGAGCCTGCTGGTTCAGGTGTCCGCGAATGACCCGCTCACCGTCGCCGTGGCAGCCCTGTTTCTCTCCGCCGTGGCGGCACTGGCCAGCTACTTGCCGGCGCGCCATGCGACCAAGGTGGATCCGACGACGGCCCTGCGGAGTTAGAGGGCGTTGGCCAGGACCACCCTGGATTGTGGCACGAAGAAGTCCTGCCAGCCGAGTTTGCACTCCTCGACCATGGCGAGGCCGTACTCGCAGCGGCCGAGGTCGTCAGCTCCGGCGTTGTTGGAGCCGAAGGTGAACCTGCAGCCGGCGTCCTTGGCCATCTTCAGGAAGCGCGGCGAGGGCAGGCGATAGCGGTTGTTGATCTCGATGGCTACGCGGCGGCGGGCGGCGGTGCGGACTACCCGCGCGATGCGTTCGTCGGTCCAGAGCCTTTCGTAGTCCTTGGCGATCGCATCCGGCAGAAAGGTGGGGTTCACGTAAATCTGGATGCTTTCGTGTTCCAGGATGCCCACGGTGCGCTGGACCAGCGTTTCCATGAACTCCTGCGCGTCCGGGATGGCGCCGACCTCCTCGGGAATCCAGAGCCGCATGCGCCGCCCACGGTTGTCGGTCCAGGTCATCGAGTCGGTAAAGACGTAGTCGAAAAGCTCAGTGCCACGGCGGGAGAACATCTGCGTCCACTCGCGGCCTTCCGCCTGCATGGCGATGAAGACGGGCTGCCCGCGCAGCGACTCGGCGAAGCGGCGGGCGCTCTCGTCGTCCTGCACGGGGAAGCCGCGGCCGCAGTTCACGGCGATGCCGTACTGGATGCCGTCCCGCCGCGAGCGGGCTAGCGCCTGTTCGAGCGTCAGGCCGCCCTTCAGGTGCACGTGGTAGTCCACCATGGGGATGTTGGCGGCGCCCAGCGTGATGATCCGGCGGAAAGTCTCGTCGGCCGGCGGAGCGGCTCCACCCGGGGTGGGCAAACTGTCGGGCAGGGGCCGCACGCGGATGCTCCGGAAGAGCGCCTTGGATCCAGCGTCGTGGCACTGCAGCGCGAAGGTCCCGCGGTCCAGGTACCGGCGGCGCTCATGGCCCGGGGGGATGAAGGGCGGATCGGGCTCGGTGTAGTCCACCAGCAGCGTCCCGTTCAGACGTACCTGCACGTTCTTGCCGCGCACGGCTGTGTGCAGGTGGAACCAGGCGTCATCCGGCACAAGCTGCGTGTACACATTTCGGATGCCGTATAGCGACCCGGTCTTCTTACGCTCGCGGTAATTCCCTTCCCCGGTGGCGGTATTATTGATCTGGACCTCGAAGCCCTTTTCCGGGAAGCCCTGCGGCTGCCAGGCGGTGTGGAAGTAGACGCCGGAGTTGCAGCCCGGCCGCGCCAGCGCCTCCACCTCCAGCTCGAAATTGCGAAAGACGGCGTTCTGTACCGGGCCGGTGTAGAACAGGTGCGAGCGCGGTCCATCCGCCGCAAGCTGGCCGCCGGCGACTTTCCAGGAATTAAGGTGCTCACTCGCCCGCCAGCCGTTGAGACTTCTGCCGTCGAAGAGTTCGATCCAACCGCCCTCCGCGGCCGGAAGCGCGGCAGCAGCCGCGGCGCCGACGAAAGCCCGCCGGGTAATTTCCGATTTCCGTATCACAAAGACCTCTACTGATTGAAAGGATAGCTGAAAATGGCGGAGGGTTCCGCATTCAGCCATCAGCAGTCAGCCTTGAGCGCCTCAATACAGGCATTTCACGGCCTGATCGCTGAAAACTGAGTGCGGACGGCTTTTGCCATAATCGGCTATAGTTGAGGTACCACTCCTCGCATCATGGGCCTGTACGCCGCTACGATTTTTCTTTCGGCGTTCCTGCTATTTCAGGTTCAGCCGATCATCGCGCGCAGCATCCTGCCGTGGTTCGGGGGCTCCTCGGCGGTGTGGAGCACCTGCATGCTGTTCTTTCAGGTGGCGCTTCTGTTGGGGTACGCCTACGCGCACTGGCTGCAGGGGCGTTTCCGGGCGCGGCAGCAGGCGCTGGGGCATACGGCCGCGCTGGCGGCGAGCCTCGCGGCGCTACCCATTTTGCCGAGCCCGGCCTGGAAACCCACCGGCCCGGGAAACCCTTCGCTGGCGATTCTGGGCCTCCTGGCGGTGACCGTGGGCCTGCCGTACCTGCTGCTTTCCACGACCACGCCCCTGCTGCAGGCCTGGTACGCGCGGGCGCACCGCGGCGGCCTGCCCTACCGGCTGTATGCGCTCTCCAACCTGGCCTCCATGCTGGCCCTGCTGACGTATCCCGTGCTGGTGGAGCCCTACCTGACCACGCGAATGCAAGCGCAGACCTGGTCCGCAAGCTATGCTGTGTTCGTGCTGTTGTGCGCGGCGACCGCATGGTCCGCGCTGCGCGGGCGGGCGGAAGAATGCGCCGCGGCGGATCCGCGGCCGGGCAACGACGGCACGGAACCGGCGGCGGGCCTGCGATTTCTCTGGATGGCCCTGGCGGCCTGCGCGTCCGTTCTGCTGCTGGCCGTAACTACGTTCCTGACCCAGGACGTGGCGGCGGTGCCCTTCCTCTGGATCCTGCCGCTGAGCGTCTATCTGCTGAGCTTTATTTTGTGCTTCGAGGCGCCGCAATCCTATACGCGGATCGTCTGGCTGCCACTGCTGGCGCCGGCGCTCGCCGCGATGGCCTACCTCTCCTGGTCCGGCGGAGAAAAGCTGCGCATCGTGCCCACGATCGCTGTTTTCGTCGTCGGACTATTCACCTGCTGCATGGTGTGCCACGGGGAACTTGCGCGGCTGAAGCCGCATCCGCGGCACCTCACCGCCTTCTACCTGATGGTGGCCCTGGGCGGCGCGCTGGGCGGCGTGTTCGTGGGACTGGTGGCGCCCAACCTGTTCAACGCCTATTACGAGTTGCCGCTGGGGTTGGGGCTGTGCGCCGTCCTGGCGGTGTGGATGCTGATGCGGCACGCACCGGAATTCGCGCGGCGGGCTCCGGCGGGGGCACGCACCGTGGTGGCGGCGGCACTGGCCGGCTATCTCGTGTTCCTGGGAGTGGTCGTGCGCGACAACCTGCACGGCTACCGCACCGTGGCGCGCAATTTCTACGGCCAGCTCCGCGTGGAGGACGAGGGGGATCCTGGAGACGAGACGGCCTGCCGCAAGCTGCTTCACGGCGTGATCAATCACGGCCAGCAGATGCGCTACGAGCCGTACCGCCGCATGCCGGTTTCCTACTTCTGCCCGAGCAGCGGCATCGGGCGCGCCATGGCGTGGCGCCGCAACGGGGTGCCGACGCGTGTGGGGATTCTGGGCCTGGGCTGCGGCACGCTCGCGGCATACGGGCGCCCGGGCGATACCTTCCGGTTTTACGAGATCAATCCGCTGGTGCCGCGGCTGGCACAGACCGAATTCACCTACCTGCGGGACACGCCGGCCCACACGGAAGTCGTCCTGGGAGACGGCCGGCTGGCTTTAGAGCGCGAGGCCAGCCAGCAGTTCGACCTGCTGGTCATGGACGCCTTCTCGGGCGATTCGGTGCCGGTCCACCTGATTACCAGAGAAGCCTTCCGCACGTATTTCCGGCACCTCAGGCCATCCGGCATCCTGGCGGTGAACATCTCCAACAAGTACCTGGATCTCAGACCGGTGATGGAGCGCGCGGCGGCGCATTTCGGCAAGCTTGCGCTGCTCTACGAATTCACCCCGGGCGACGAGGATGAGTTGTGCTTCGCGTGCAGTTGGGTGCTCCTGGTGGACCCTTCCGTGTATCCGGCACTCGGGCCAAAATTGCGGGAGGGCAAAGTGCTGCGAGGGGACGGGCGCTTCCGCATGTGGACGGACGACTATTCGAATTTGTACCGGCTGTTGAAATGAAGACACCCGGAAGAGCACCGCTCCCTGACGGTCGCGGCTCGGTAAGGCTTCACTCGTATCTGAGGACCTCGGCGGGGGAGATCTTGGTGGCGGCGCGGGCAGGATAGATGGTAGCCAGAAAGCTGACCAGGATGGCGGCGGCGGAGACCCACAGGCCATCCAGCCAGCGCGGCTCGAAGGGCACGAAGCTCAGCGAGTAAACGGTTTCATCCAGACGGATCCAGCGATACCGGTTCGCGAAATAGCAGAGCGTGTAACCCACCGCCAGGCCGAGGACCGTGCCGACCAGGCCGATCATCACCCCCTGAAACATAAAGATGTTGCGGATCTGCTCGCGGCGGGCGCCCATGGAGGACAGAATACCGATATCGCGGTACTTTTCCATGACCATCATAATCAGGGTGATCAGGATGTTCAGCGCGGCCACCAGCTCGATCAGGCCGATGGTGACCACCGTGACGGCGCGCTCCATCTTCAGGGCGTTCAACAACTGGCGGTTGCGTTCCATCCAGGTGGTGGTGATGTAGTCCTGGCCGATGACTTTCTGCACGGCGGCGGCGATCTGCGGGGCCTGGTCCAGATCGTCGATTTTGAGCTCGATCTGGTTGACCACGTCCTGGAGAGAGAGGGCCTGCTGGGCGGCCTGCAAGGAGGTGAAGCACCAGCGGTCGTCGATATCGTAGAAGCCGGATTCGAAAATGCCCACCACGCGGAACCGGCGGATGGAGGGGCGCGGGCCGAACGGCGTCAACTCCCCTTGCGGGCTGACCACGGTGACCTGGCTGTTGAGCGGCATGCCGATGTCCTCAGCCAGGCGTGAGCCGAGGATGATGCCGGGCAGGCCGCCATCGGGATTGCGCAGGCGATCGACGGAGCCCTGTTTGAGATGGCGCAGGGTGTCGCTGATGCGCAGCTCAGAGCTGATATTCACGCCCTTGACAATGCCCCCCTGGGACATGATGGGCCCGGAGAGAAAGACCGGGCTGTAGAGGGTAGGCGAAACGGCAGTCACGTGCGGCACCTGGGCGATCCTGCGGGCCAGGTCTTCCCACTTCTCGATGCCCTCGGTGCCCTTGGACTGCACGCTGATATCGGCCATGGCGCCCAGCAGGTTGCGCTGGAGGGTGTTGTGAAACCCGTTGTTGACGGCCAGCGCGATGATCAGGGCCATGACGCCCGCGGCAACGCCGACGACCGAGATCACGGTGATAACCGAGATGACCACCTCCTTGCGCCGTGCCCGCAGGTAACGCCGTGCGACGAAGATCTCGAAGTAGCCGGGCACGGGGCTAGCGCCCTTCCAGGTTCCGCAGGCGCTCGGCCAGGCCGATGGGGCCTTCGGGGCGCAACAGCGGGAACAGGATCACGTCGCGGATGGACCGCGCGCCCGTGAGAATCATGGTGAGGCGGTCGATGCCGATGCCTTCGCCGCCGGTGGGCGGCATGCCGTAGCTCAGCGCGCGCACGTAGTCCTCATCCATCTGGTGGGCTTCTTCATCGCCGCGCTGGCGCATGGCCAGTTGCATTTCAAAGCGGCGGCGCTGCTCCTGGGGATCGTTCAACTCGGTATAAGCGTTGCCGATCTCCATGCCGGCGGCGTAGATCTCGAATCGCTCGACGAAGGCCGGGTCCTCGGGCTTGTTCTTGGAAAGCGGCGAGGTCTCGACCGGGTAATCGTAGATGATGGTGGGCTGGATAAGCTGCTCCTCGACCACGTTTTCGAAGATCTCGGTGAGGGCTTCGCCGGGCGTGGACTTGGAAGACTGCGCCAGCAGCCACTGGGGGTCGCACACCTGTTCGTGGGTGGGGCGGCCGCCGCCTTTCCAGAAGGCCACCACGGCTTCGCGCATGCTGTAGCGCTCCAGGCGGCCGAAATCCAGCTTGCAGCCCTCGTATTCGACTTCCGTGCCGCCGGTGGCGTCGATGGCCACCTGGCGCAGCAACTCCGAGGAAAAGTCCATGAGGCCGCGATAGTCGGTGTAAGCCTGGTAGAACTCCAGCATCGTGAATTCCGGGTTGTGCTGGGTGGAGAGGCCTTCGTTGCGGAAGTTGCGGTTAATCTCGTAAACCCGCTCGAGCCCGCCGACCACCAGGCGCTTGAGGTACAGTTCCGGGGCGATGCGCAGATACAAGTCGATATCCAGGGTGTTGTGATGCGTGGTAAAGGGTCGGGCGGCCGCGCCGCCGTAAAGCGGCTGCATCATGGGTGTTTCCACCTCGATAAAGCCGCGGGACTCCAACTGGCGGCGGAAGGAGGCGATGATTTTGGCGCGGGTGAGGAAGACGCGGCGCGATTCCGGATTGGCGATCAGATCGAGGTAGCGCTGGCGGTAGCGGATCTCCACGTCCTCCAGGCCGTGCCACTTTTCGGGCATGGAGAGGAGTGTCTTGGCGAGGTGTTCCAGATGCTCGACGTGCACGCTCAACTCGCCTGTGCGGGTGCGGAAGAGGTAGCCCTCGGCGCCGACGATATCGCCCAGGTCCAGCATCTGGTAGAGCGCAAAATCGCGCTCGCCGACGGCGTCCTTCTTGACGTAGATCTGCAAGCGCTCGCCGTTCTGCAGCAGGTGCGCGAAGCCCGCTTTGCCCATGCGGCGGATAGTCTGGACGCGCCCGGCGATGCGCACGCGCACTTGGGGATTCAGCTCCTCGGCCGTCTTGGACGAGTATTGGGCCAGGATTTCCGGAATGGTGTGCGTGAATTCGAAGCGGTTGCCGTAGGGCCGGTAGCCCAAGGCTTCCAGCTCACGAATGCGGGCAAGGCGCTGCTCCAACAGGTCATCTTCCAGCGACAAATCAATCTCCTCGGAGGAATTCGTTATTATAAAGGCTTCACCAGCCGCGCCCAGCGGCACCGGGGGCCGGAGGCGTACCTACTGACACGGTCAATTTCCATTATCATTCCTGCGTACAACGAAGAGAAACGCCTTCCCGCCACATTGAAGCGCATCGAGGCCTACCTGGCGGGCAGCGACTGGTCTTTTTCCGAAATTCTGATCGTGGACGACGGGTCCACGGACGGCACCGCCGCGGCCGCGGAACGGTTCGGTGAGGCGCACCCCGGCGCACGGCTGCTGCGCAACCCCGGCAACCGCGGCAAGGGATACTCCGTGCGCCACGGCATGCTGGAGGCGCGGGGCGAGTGGGCGCTGTTCACGGACGCGGATCTTTCGGCGCCTATCGAGGAGTTGGAGAAGCTGTGGCGCGCGGTGGAGGCTTCGGGAACCGCCGGTGCGATCGGATCGCGGGCGCTCGACCGCAGGTTGATCGGAGTCCACCAGCCCGCCCTGCGGGAGAATATCGGGCGGCTCTTCAACCTGGCCATGCGGGCGGTGACGGGGCTGCCTTACCGGGACACGCAGTGCGGCTTCAAGCTGTTTGAGACGCGGGCGGCGCAGCGGATTTTCCGGCGCCAGCGGCTGGACGGCTTTGGCTTCGACGTGGAGGTGCTGTTTGTGGCCCGGCGGCTGGGCTACCGCATTCTGGAGGTACCGGTGCGGTGGAACAACGTGGAGGGCACCAAGGTGAGCCTCCTGCGGGGGTTGGCGGCGTTCCTGGATCCTTTTCGGGTGCGCTGGTATCAGCTACGGGGCCGGTATCGAGAGTGACCGTTCAGCGCTTGATGATGACTTCCCGCAGGTGCTCGCGGGTGAGGAAGAACTTCACCGACTCGTACTTCTGAAACATCTTCTCCAGGGTGCGGTTATTGAATAACTGGGCGGGCTGGTGGGCGCCGTATTCGGTGACCTGGAGGCTGTTGAAATCCTGGATGCGGAAGGTATAGTAGGGCACCGTGCCAGGGCGGTCCTGGGAGTGGAAAAAGGCCAGCAGATAGCTGCGGGGCTTGACGATGCGATAGAGGCGGTCGATGGTGGCGCTGAGCAGGGGCGGCGCCATAAACTCCAGCGCGTCCCAGATGAGCACGCCGTCGAACTGTTCGTCCTGGTAGTCCAGGCTTTGGCGGAGGAAGTACTCGATGCGGCTGGGGTTGGACTGGTCGGTAAAATCGTCCACACCAAACGTTTCCTGGAGGATGGTGAGCATATCTTCGGAGTAGAGCCGGTGGCCCAGCCCCGTGATGAAGCTGACATTTTCCTGGTAGGCGCCGCCAAGATCCAGGATAGTAAGTCCGAACTGGTCGCGGATATACCCGAAGAACTGTTCCATGCCGCGGCTGTGGCGGATGGAGACTTTTTCGCCCGCGGCATCGGAGCGGCCGGCGTGATTGCGAAAGGAAGCGGCTGAGCGGGGGGCTGCCCCCTGGCCGGCGGCACGCGAACCGCGGAGGAAGCCCCGTAGTTTTTCCGGCAGTGACTCCCGGAGACTCATCACCCCTTCGCTACCGCTTCACCTCAGCGGGAGCCGCAGGGGCCGCAGCCGCGGCGGGGGTATTGGGCTTAACGCGAGCCGGTTCGGGCTTCACGATGTCAATGCTGCCCTTAAAGTACGCCCCGTCCTCGATGATGATGCGGGCGGTTTTGATGTCCCCGACCAGCTTGGCATCCTTGCGGATTTCGATCTTGTCGGCGGCCTCGACGTTGCCCTGCACGGTGCCGAGGGCCACGACCTCGCGGGCCTTCACGGACGCCTGCACTTTACCGTTCGGGCCAATGGTCAGCTTGTGCTCCAACAGTTCGACGGTACCCTCCACGTCGCCATCGACATAAAGGTCTTCTTTGCTGAAGATCTGACCCACAATACGAACGGCTTTTCCGATCGTCGCCGAACCGGCTCGCGTGTCCGGCTCCATTCTTCCAACGGGCATTGGCTGCAACGGTGTAGCCTCCTTCTTGACCTCTAGAACAGGATTCGGCGCCACGGGCGCCGGTTTCGGGGGACTGGGGGGCTGAGGAGCAGGCTCCTCATCCCTGCGTTTGCTCCACATGCTCACAAAGGCGGCCCTCCCAATAGTGACATCAATGCATTCATGATCTCTGCAACTTCCTTAAGTATAGCCAGGATACGGAAAATCCCGATTCTCGGAGCGGCCGCGTCCGGCCGCCTAAAGATCTAGTCTAAAGGGGCGGTTGCGGAAAAGGCAATGCAAACCCCGCAAGCCCGCTATAATTTTGAGTTCGGTATGCCTGCGCGGAAACGCAGTTGGGCGGAGCCCTTCAAAATTAAGGTGGTCGAGCCGGTGAGGCTGACCACCCCGGAGCAGCGGCGGGCGGCCATCGCGGAGGCGGGTTACAACACCTTCCTGCTGCGGTCCGAGGACGTGTACATCGACCTGCTGACCGACTCCGGCACCTCGGCCATGAGCGACTGGCAGTGGGCGGGCATGATGCTGGGGGACGAGGCGTACGCCGGCAGCCGGAATTTCTATCACCTGGAAGCCGCCATCCAGAAGCATTACGGCTACCGCTACGTGATACCGACGCACCAGGGGAGGGGCGCGGAGCACATCCTTTCGCGGGCGCTCATTCATCCCGGGGACGTGATTCCGGGAAATATGTATTTCACCACCACACGGCTGCACCAGGAACTGGCGGGCGGGCGGTTCGTTGATGTGATCATTCCCGAGGCGCACGATCCCGAGAGCCCGCATCCGTTCAAGGGGAACGTGGACCTGGAGCGGCTGGAAGAGGTGATCCGGGAGCACGGGGCGTCGCGCATCCCGTATCTTTCGATCGCCACCAGCGTGAATATGGCCGGCGGGCAGCCGATTTCGCTGGGCAACCTTCGGGCGGTTCGGGATCTCGCGGACCGGCACGGCATCCGGATCATGCACGACGCCACGCGGGTGGCGGAGAACGCCTATTTCATCCAACAGAGAGAGCCCGGACAGGAGGGGCGGCCGATCGCCGAGATCGTGCGGGAGATCTGTTCGCTGACCGACGGGTGCACGATGAGCGCGAAAAAGGATGCACTCGTGAACATCGGCGGCTTCCTGGCGGTGAACGACCGGGAGATCTACGAGGAAGCACGCAACCTGGTGGTGGTCTACGAGGGGTTGCACACCTACGGGGGCATGTCCGGGCGGGACATGGAGGCGGTGGCGCGGGGCATCGAGGAATCCCTGCATGACGACCACATCCGGGCGCGGGTGGGGCAGGTGCTGTACCTGGGCTACAAGATCCGGGCGGCCGGAGTACCGATCGTGGAACCCATCGGCGGGCACGGGGTATTCCTGGACGCCAAGCGTTTTCTACCGCACGTGCCCCGGGAGCAGTACCCGGCACAGGCCCTGGCGGCAGCCATCTACCTGGATTCGGGGGTGCGCTCCATGGAGCGGGGCACGGTTTCGGCAGGCCGGAATCCGCAGACCGGGGAGGAGAACCGTCCCAAGTTGGAGCTGGTTCGGCTGACAATCCCGCGGCGAGTGTATACCCAGGCCCACATGGACGTGGTGGCGGAATCCGTGGAGGCCGTGTTCGGGGAACGGGACAATATCCGGGGACTGAAAATGGTGTACGAACCGCGGTATTTGCGGTTCTTTCAGGCACGTTTCGAGCCGGCTTAGAGGCCGCACGGGGCGAAGGCCCGCGCCTTGGGGGGGTAACATAATGAGTATGTCTGTAGACAGGCGCGCGTTTTTTCTGACCGCGGGTGGGGTGATGATGGCGCAGACAGTTCCGTCGAACCAGCGGGTGCTGGGTCTCATCGGCGCCGGGGGCCGCGGGCAGTACCTCATGAAACTATGCATGCGGCATCCGGAAGTGCGCATGGGAGCGGTGTGCGACGTGTACGAGCCGCGCCTGGAGCAGGCCTTGTCGGCCACGGGGAACAAGGCCAAGCCTTATCGCAACTATCAGGCGCTGCTGGACAACCAGGAAATCGATGCGGTGCTGATCGCCACGCCGGAGCACTGGCATTACCGCATGCTGCTGGACGCCCTGGCCGCCGGCAAGGACGTGTACGTGGAGAAGCCCCTGTGCCAGACGCCGGAGCAGGGCGTGGAACTGGTGGAGGTAGCCTCGCGATCCAAGAGCGTGGTGCAGGTGGGCATGCAGCGGCGTAGCTACGACCTGTTTCTGAAGGCCCGCCACGTGGTGGCAGACGGCACGCTGGGAGCGGTGCGCATGGTGCGTTCCTGGTGGTTGAATAACGACCTGCAGGCGCCGGCGGGAAAACTGCAAGGACCCCTGGACTGGGAGCAGTGGCTGGGATCGGCGCCGCGGCGGCCGCTCGATCCAGTGCGCTATTTCAACTGGCGCAGCTTCGCGGACTATTCGGGCGGCGTGATGGCGGACCAGGGGGCGCACGTGTTCGACGGTATCCACCTGCTGATGGGCGCCAAATACCCCCTGGCGGTCAACGCATCGGCAGGGCGGATTCACCGGCCGGGCGTGGATACGCCCGAAAGCGTGGTAGTGATCGCAGAATACCCCGAAGATTTCGTAGCCTGCTTTACCATCAACTACGCCGCCATGCATTACCAGCCGCGGCACGACCAGCTCACCAGCCTGGACGGCGATCACGCGCGGATGGACATCGGCCGGGAGAATTTCCTGGTGTACCGGAAGGGTGAGGAAGAGATGCCGGCACTAAGCGACGTTTCGGGGGGCTTTGACAAAGCCACGGAAGCGCACATCAACAATTTCCTGGAGTGCATGCGCACGCGCGCGGTGCCGAATGCGCCGGTGGACCGCGGCTTCGCGGCGGCGCTGGTCACCCAGCTGGGCAATCTTTCGCTGCGCGAAAAGCGCCGCGTGCGCTGGAATGTACAGCAAAACAGGGTGGAGTAAAGGCGCCGGGCCGCCATCTAAAACCAATGAGGCTTTGATGCGAAACAGATACCTTTCTTTAAGCTTGCTGGTTTGCTTCGCGCTCGCGGGGCAAACGCTGAACACGGGGACCTTTTTGGGGGCCGTGAAAGATCCGAGTGGGGCCGGGGTGCCGGGCGCCACGGTGCGGGTGTTGCGTGAGGGTACGCAGTTTGCGCGCGAGGCCAACACGGACGCGCAGGGGAATTACCAGTTGCTGGAGATTCCGGCGGGCACCTACCGGCTGGAATTCGAGAAGGACGGCTTCCGCAAGGTGGTGCGGGGCGACGTGAGCCTGAGTGCGGGGCAATCCCTGCGCGTGGACGCCGATTTGCAGGTGGGCTCCGTAAATGAGACCGTGCAGGTGGAAGCCAAGGTGGCGCAGGTGGACACGGCTACGGCTAACGTAGGCAGCACCATCTTCGGCTCGCAGGTGCAGGAGTTGGCTTTGAACACCCGCAGCTTCACGCAACTGATGACGCTGCAGCCGGGGGTGAACTCCACGCAAGCGCAGCAGCCGGGCTTCGGCTCGAACACCAGTGTGCCGTTTTCGTTCAACGGCAGCCAGCAGAGCTCCAACAACTGGCTGTTGGACGGCGGGCGCAACGTGGATCCCTACAACGGCAACAACCTGACCATGGTGAACCTGGACGCGATTGCGGAGGTGCGCATCGAGCGGAACGCGTACGCCGCCGAATACGGGCGCAACGCGGGCGGGCAGGTGAACGTGATCACGCGTTCCGGCACCAACCAGTTTCACGGCACGCTGTTCGAGTTTTTCCGCAACGACCACCTGGACGCGCGCAATTTCTTCGCCGCGGCCAAGCCCAAGAACCGGTACAACAACTTCGGCGGAACGGTGGGCGGCCCGATCAAGAAAGACAAGCTGTTCTTCTTCCTGTCCAATGAATACCGGCGCATTATCCAGACCACGGGGACGCGCACGGCCATCGTGCCCACGCCGGCGCAAATCGGCGGCGACCTGAGCGGGCTGCGCTCGGTGACGGACCCAACCACCGGCCAGCCGTTTCCGAACAACCAGATACCGGCCGCGCGGCTGGATCCCAATGCGCAGGTGCTGCTGAAGAACTACTTCGCGCCGCCGACGCCGGGCTTCCAGTCCGGGGCACTGAACTTCACCAGTTTCGGCGCCGGACGGCACGCGCTACCGGTCGGGTCTGGGGCGGGTGGACTATAACATCACGCCCACGCTGACGTTTTTCGGGCGCTATAACATCGACAGCACGCGGCTTTCGAGCCCCTTCGGACTATTCGCCTCCAACCCCATGCCCACGGTGGCGGCCTCCGAGCAGGCGCACATCATGTATACCAGCAACGCGTCGCTGAACTGGACCATCCGGCCGGACCTGCTGAACCAGTTCACCACCGCGTGGTACCACGGCTCCATGGCCATTACCACGACGCCTTTCGCCTCGCGCACCCGTGTGCCAGGCTTCACGGTGCCGCGGGTGTTCGATACGGTGACCGACTCGGGAGGGCTGATCCCCTCCATCAACATGACGCAAGGGTACGCCGGCATCAGCATCATCTGGCCGCAGAACATTTCGCATTACACTTATGAGCTGATCGACAACCTGAGCTACATCCGGGGGCGGCACATCTTCAAGTTCGGCGGCAGCGTGGACAAGGAGAACAAGACGCAGAACAACAGCAACCCGAACAACAACGGCTCGTTCACCTTCGACGGATCGGCCACGGGGCTTTCTCTGGCGGACCTCTTGCTGGGCCGCGCCTATCAATACACGGAGAACTCCGCGCACGTACTGGGCAGCCTGCGCTTCACGGACTTCTCCTGGTACGTGCAGGATCAATTCCGGGCCACCTCGCGGCTGACGCTGACCTACGGCGTGCGCTACGAATTCTTCCAGCCGGAACACGACGACGCGGGCACCATCTCTTACTTCGATCCGCGGCGCTTCGACTTCTCGAAGGCGGCGCAGGTGCTGCCCAACGGCCAGATTGTTTCGGGCACGGAGAATTTCGCCAACGGGGTGGTGCCGGCGGGCGCCAGCGCGCCGTTCGGCTACGCCCTCACCAACTCGGTGCACAACACCTTTGCGCCGCGGCTGGGCTTTTCCTACGCGCTCACCAAGGACAACCTGACGGTGCTGCGGGGCGGCTACGGCATGTTTCACGACCGCTGGTCGCAGTTCGCCTCGGCGGCGCGCAACAACTATCCCTTCAACCAGAGCCTGTCGATCTTCAACACGAATTTCAGCAATCCCTCGCAGGGCACGCGGCGGGTCTTCCCCATCGGCCTGACGAATTTCAATTCGCCATGGGAGATCCCGTACATGCAGAAATGGTCGCTGGGGGTGCAGCGGCAACTTCCGGCGGAGGTGCTGCTGGACGTGAGCTATGTAGGCTCCAAGGGCAACCACCTGCTCAAGACCGTGGACATCAACCAGCCGGTGGCCAGCGCGGCGACGGCCAGCGGCCAGGTGAGCCCCAACGCGGTGCGGCCGTACCCGGGATTCGCCTCTATCAACACCTACGAAACAGTGGGCAACTCGGTATACCACTCGCTGCAGGTCTCCGCGGTGCGGCGCTTTTCCGCGGGCCTTTCCGTGCAGGGATCGTACACGTACAGCAAGACCATCGACGACGCGGTGACGCCCATGAATTCCTACGCTTCCCCGCGGCTGGAGAGGGCGCTTTCCACCTTCGACCGCACGCACGTGCTGGTGATGAGCTATGTCTGGGAGCTGCCGCTGGCCAGGCAGGCGCAGGGCTGGCGCAAGCGAGCCTTGCAGGGCTGGCAGATCTCAGGGATCAGCAGCTTCGAATCCGGGCTGCCGCTGACTATCGCCATCCCGGGGGACCGCGCGGGCGTCGGAGGCGGCACGCAGCGGCCCAACCTGACGGGCCCCATCGTGCGCCAGATGGACCTGGCGGCCTGGTTTAACACCAACGTCTTCGCCGTGCCGGCGCTGGGGACATTCGGCAACGCCGGCCGCTCGCTGGTACGCGGGCCGGGTGTCAACAACTGGGACCTCTCCTTCAGCAAGCGCACCATGATTCACGAGAGCGTGGAGCTGCAATTCCGGGGCGAGTTCTTCAACTTGTTCAACCACACGCAGTATAGCGGCGTGAGTACCACGGTGGGGGCAGCCACTTTCGGCCAAGTGACCAGTGCGCGGGACCCGCGCATCACTCAACTGGGCCTGAGGTTACTGTTTTGATCGCGGCGGCGGAACTCGCCCGGAAATTCCGGCGCGAACTGTTTGAAGTGGTGTTGCCCTTCTGGGAACAGCACGGCATCGACCACCAGCACGGGGGATTCCTGTGCAGTCTGGACCACGCCGGGTCGCTGGTCAGCGACCGGAAGTTTCACTGGTTCCAGGGCCGCGGCATCTGGTTCTACAGCTATCTGTACCAGCACTTCGGACGGGACCCCCGGCACCTCGAGACTGCGCGGAGGGCCATGGAATTCCTGCTGCGGCACGCACCCCAGCCAGACGGCTGGTGGGCGGAAGTGCTGGCGCGCGACGGGAGCGTGCTGCGGCCCTTCCAGGGCGACCTCTACGGCATGTATTTCGCCGTGGAGGGCCTGGCGGAATACGCCGCAGCCAGCGGGGAGGCGCGGCCGCTCGAAACGGCGCTGGAGCTGTTCCAGAAGCTGTGGCGTGAGATCCACCGGAATGACTTCGGGCCGCGGGAACAAGGCCTCTGGATGGTCAACCTGCTGATCGCCACGCGGCTGCTGGAGCGCTGGCATCCGGAGGGTGTGGCGGAAATCTGCGACGAGAGCCTGGAAGCGATCGTCCACCGGCACTACAACCCGGAGCTCGGCCTGAATAACGAGCGCCTGAGCCGGGATTTCAGCCGGGAGCCGGAAGAGGCCACCAAGTGCGTGATTGGCCACAGCGTGGAATGCCTGTGGATGGTCATGGACGAGGCGCTGCGCCGCGGGGATGGGAAGCTGTGGGAACTGGCGGCGGAGCGCATCCGGCGCCACCTGGACGTGGGCTGGGACCACGTCTATGGGGGCGCGGCAACGGCGGTGAATGTGGGCCACCCGGAATACGAATGGCCGGTGGACCATCCCGTGGAGACCGGGCTGGAGTTCCACGAACGCGGCGAGTATCACTACATGAAGTCTTTCTGGGCCGTGAACGAGACCCAGGTGGCCACGCTCCCGATCTTCGAGCGCACGGGCGCGGAATGGGCGGCCCGCTATTTTCTGCTGGCGGAGGAGGCGCGGGAGCGCAGGTTTTCACTGCGGCCCCGCGGGTATCCCCTGTACCTGCTGTTCACGGACCGGCAATTCTCTTTCCAGCCGCGTACCTTCCGGCAGGACAACTACCATCTGCCGCGGCAGTTGATGTTCAACCTGCGGGTGCTGGAGCGCATGGCGCCCCTCTCCGGCGGCTTGCCGTGACGGACCCGTACAGTTCTCTCCCAGCGGGGAGATCGCAGCCGCGGTGAGCACGTACGCGGCTACTTCACGGCAATTGTCGCGTCGGCGCGGCTCTTCGCGTTGCCGATCGTGAGAACCAGCGGAACGTTACCCGTCGGAGCATTGCTGGGGACATACACCGGCACCTGAATCTCGCCTGTGTAGATCAAAACGGGACTCACCACCAATGGAGCGTCTATCCCGCCGATCGTCACCTTCACCGGAAGATTCACGCTCTTCGGAGCGGCAACGATCTCTCCGTCCACACCAGCCGGCGTGACAAGCCCCTGGCCCGTCGCCCAGAACGCCACCCAACTCCCCCGCGCTACGGCATTGCTGGCGGAATTGAAGGTCTGGTCCGGGTTGATCGCCCAGATCTGCCCTGGCCCGTACTGCTGGGTGAAGATACCCGGCACAGCTTCGGCCGTGGCCAGCGGGAACGCTTCCGAAGTCCGGCCGTTGAAGCTTACCACCACGTCCGCCTTGTTGCCCACGCTGTAGGGCACCAGGGCATTAATTTGGGCAGGTGAAACATAAGTCAGGAAGGCTTCGATGCCGTTGAACGTCACAGTAGCGCCGCCCAACCCTTTCTGGCTTCCGGACGCGATCAGGTTCGGCGCCGGCCCCAGGCTTTGCCCGGTGATGGAGACGAACTCGCCTGGAGCAACCGGCCCGGGCTGAAAGCTAGCCGCATTCACAACGCCCGTAATCTGGATCGAATCCAACTGGAAAGCGATATTGTCAGCGTAGGCGTTGAGGTTATCCGTGGGGGGGCCGAGCTTGTGGAACGTCAGGGTCACACGCGCTGAGCGGGCCCCCGCCGGGACGGTCCCCTCCGCTTTCTCTTGCCACAACCCGATCAGTCCCTGGCGCTCCTCGTTGGTCACCGGCCCGATCGCGGCGCCGCCGACCTTCTTGCCCGAGGCGTCGTAAAACGCAACGGACACGTCGGCGTTGTCCGGGTAGTTTGTATTCCCGCCGAGCCACGCCGAAAGCGTATACGAAACCTTGCCGCCATCCACCAACTTGTTCGCCGTGCTGAAATCGATGCTCTGCCACGCCGGGCATGTGTCGCGCGCGCTCTCACAGCCAAACAGGTAAGTACCGCCGTCCGGGGGTATGTGATCGGTCTTGAGCGGCTGCCAACTGGCGCCGTATTTCGCTGCCCGGAAGTCGGCATGCGGGTTCCATCCGGGAACCGGGTAGAGGTATGTCTCCTTGTCGGCGTCGGGCATCTGTGTATCCGTCTCAGCATTGCCGTTCACCAGCAGGTTGCCACCAAACATGCTCTCGGCGCTCAAAATCAGCGAGATGTTGTCTGCCGCAAACGAGTTGCCAGAGGTCTCGGGAATCAGCAGGTCGATCGTAATCTTCGCTTTCCGCACGTTGGCGGGGAGAAAGCCGGTTGCCTGCCGGAACAGGAGACCCTCGGGAAAATCCAGGTCGGATTGAGCGGGTCCAGGGGCTATGGAAGTGAACAGCACGTTTCCCGCCGCATCCTGAAATTCGGCCTGGAGGCTCGTCGAACCGATGTTGTCGCTCATACCCGCGGATATGCCGATCCAGCCGGAGAAATAGAATCTCACCCGGCCAGCGTCGATATCGGCCGCGGCGCCGCTGAGGTCCACGGTCTGCCCGGCGGTTGACCTCTGGTTTCCGCGGCCTCCATAAAAGAATTGCTTGCCTCCTCAGCAGAATCTGTGGGTTGATTCTGGCTCCGGCAATCGTCCCAAGTTGTGATACAGCGCGATTTCCATGGCCTCATAGGTGCGAAAGCCGTAGGATCGTCTGGTAACCACTCGAATCTTG
>Ga0209581_1000573_pt1 | contig 69767 bp, 60 predicted proteins | sample Coa_R2_FD_187160 | JGI IMG/M metagenome (GOLD analysis project Ga0209581, IMG submission 187160) | Surface soil microbial communities from Centralia Pennsylvania, which are recovering from an underground coalmine fire - Coalmine... | ecosystem: Environmental > Terrestrial > Soil > Unclassified ...
TGCTGGTCTGCGGCGGGCCGACCGATTGGTTTCATCCAACCCTACGGTAGCCGAAACCGCTCCATTTGTCCAGCGAAATCTTCAGGATGCCGATTTCAGAGGTCGCTCAGGCTGGTAAACAAATACAAGTTCACGACGTCAACATCCTCGACGAGATTCTGCCGGAGGCCGGGGCAATCTACGTCATGGATCGTGGCTACATCGATTTCGAGCGTCTCTACGTCTTCACACTCAGCTCGGCATTCTTTGTCGTACGCACGAAATCCAACCTCTTGCTGCAGCGCCGATACTCGCATCCAGTGGACAAGAGCACGGGAGTTCGATCCGATCACGTGGTCATCCTCACCGCGTTCGACTCCGCCAAGGTGTACCCTGACGCGCTCCGGCGCGTCAGTTATCTCGATGTGGAAACCCGGAAGCGCTTCCAGTTTCTCACCAACAATTTCGCACTCCCGGCACTTACCATCGCCCAGATCTACAAGTCCCGTTGGCAGGTGGAATTGTTCTTTAGGTGGATCAAGCAGCACCTGCGAATCAAGGCCTTCTACGGCACCAGCGAGAATGCAGTGAAGACCCAAATCTGGATAGCTGTATCCGTTTACGTGCTGGTCGCCATCGTTCGCAAGCGCCTCGGGCTCCAGGTCAGCCTTTACCAGATTCTACAGATTTTGAGCGTGACGCTTTTTGAGAAAACGCTCATTTTACGGGCACTTCAGCCATCGGATTCCCAGGAGATCTTACTAGACTTCGCCAATCAGTTGAATCTATTCACCTTATAGCCGGACGGCTGTGAGGGCGGTCTATATCACGAGTTATCACGAGTACTGGAGAGGCACAGTGGCTTGAACCCCAATGAAACGCCCGGCCGTGACTCATTGCTCCACCGCCGCGTTCTTTGCTGATTGCGGGAGCCGTATGTCAATATGCGATCGCCATTTACCGTTCCCTCAGCCCGATTCCAGTGCGTCATCAGCATGGAGCGTCGCCGACACCCTGGAAAGTCTGGTTAGGCGCAGGCACAGGCGTGGGATGCCCATTGAGGGGCAATTCCAATCACCCGCGTCATCGTCGCTTCTCGTGGTTTCACGTCGCGATCCGTCTTCATCTGAGTTGCTCATCGTGCCGGTTTTCGCAGACGAGGTCACCTGAGCCGCTCCCCTTCGTTGGTTGTCCTTTCACCCGCGGAAGCCGACTACCGTTGCGTCCGGCCTTTCGCTCGTTCTGCTTGCGCGGCGCGCCTCTCCGAGTTTGCCGGTCCCCCGAAACTTTCTATCGGCCCACACCGGCCGAACCGCTGCGCTTAGAAACTTCCGGTTCCACCGCCAAAATGCACTCCCTCACTTGGAAGCAACCAGCTCCGCCGTTTCGGTGCAAAGGACAACCCGAAAGGAGCTATTTACGATGACCTCTTTAGACAGCAACGCGGCAACCACAACGAGCGCACAGATCTTGAAATCAGGCGGATGCGAAACCACCTGGGCCGACCTGTTGGCGCAGGCAGTCACCGAACCTAGTCTGATCCTCGCTGCCTACTCCCGTTTCTGGAATTACTCGCTGGGAAACCAACTGCTGGCCATCCTGCAATGCCGTCAACGCGGTCTGGAGCCGGGCCGCTCGCCACCTTCCCCCGCTGGAAGGGGCTGGGACGACATGTCAAGAAGGGCGCGAAGGGGCTAGTCCTGTGTATGCCGATCACCCGCAAACCAAGAGCCGGGAATGAGGCGGCGGATTCGCCTGCCGAGGAACGCGCAGTCGTCTACACCCGTTTCCTTTACCGCGCCAACTGGTTCGTTCGTGCTTGCCCAGACCGAAGGCCAGGACTACACACCGCCCGTGCTGCCAGACTGGAGCGAATCCAAGGCGCTCACAACGCTGACGGTAACCAAAGAATCCTTCGCACGTCTGGACGTCAACGCCCACGGATATGCACAGGCCCGCCAAATCGCTGTCAATCCCCTGGCCGAACTCCCGCACAAAACTCTTTTCCACGAACTCGCCCACATCGTGCTGGGTCGCCGACCAGCGTTTCGGCCGATATTACGACTACGTTGATGTCGGCGTAAGCGGCGCTCAACGCCACTGCCGTCAACTGGATGCGCTGATACAAGGCGCGCCCGCCGGCGAGTTTTTGACGTCCTACCGAAGTGGGTGCTGCGGGGGCGGATTCGAGGTGGCGAGCCTCTCGGCCGGTTAAGAACGCTCAACCGCCATCGCGAAGGGTGGGAGCCGTCGATTGTTCGATCCAAACGGGGCGTACTCCCATAGTTGTCGCACAGTCGGCCAGATCATCCGCAACCTGTGACATTCGGTCGTAGCAGCCGCGGCCACCGGCTGAAAACCGGCGCAGCACAGCGTTGAGATTGGATGGCAGATACGGGTAAACCTTGCCCAGGTTCATGACGCGGTTGGGGAAGAACACGCATGCGTCTTCGTCTGCCAGTTGGCCTGCAAGCCGGGGCTGGGCCTCGATCGCTTCGCGGAAAGTCAGAAACCCCTTGGCTACGGAGCAATGCAGAATGTTGCCGGCGCTCCAGATGTCGAATGCCGGGGAATCCTCGTTCAGGTCAAAATCGATCCACTTGTAGCCACCGGTCGCCCGTTCGACCAGCAGATGGTCGTTGCGGATATCCCCGTGGCAGAGCCCCATGTCATGTAACCGTTGAATGCCCGCCAGGCTGCCAGCCAGCTTTGCCAGGATTTCAGGCAGCCGCGTACGGAAATACTCTTCGTGGCCGATGCGCAGTGAGAGAAGATAGGTCAGCAAGTCCACGCCTTGGATAAAATCTATCACGCGAACCGGGTTCGCCCGCGAATCACGCGCCAACCGGCCCTGCATGAAGCGCGGATCCCCGCGCACGAGATCGAGCACCCGCGCTTCTTTCTCGGCGCTGCGGCGGCAGTGGATCTCCAGCGGACCTACGTGAACCTTGAACTCTTCCTGGCACAGCAGCTTCAGGATGAACATCCGGCCAGTCTCGAGATCGATGGCGTGCTTCACCCAGAACTTCGGCTGGTCGTCGATCCCGAACCGCCCTTCATGTTCATTGGAGCGCACCAGATAGAGATCGCCCCGCAGGTCGATCACATGATTCCTTTCGATCGACATGAAGTTCGTGGTGTCATCCCAGACCACCGGCTGCGCGGGGAGTTGCTCGTCCGCAAATTGCTGCGCCCGGTAGCGAATCCATTCGTCTCTTCCCGCGGATGGGCTGGCACCCTCAGGGTCCCTGGACATGGCGACTCCCATGTTCGCATGCCGGCTACGGGCCGCGGCCGATCTGCGCCAACTGCTTCTTAGCCAGTTCTGCGTATCGCCGTTCGCCGCACTGGTCGAAGACTGCGTAGGCGTCTTCGAGACAGTCTAGCGCCGCTTCGGCATTGCGGCCGCGGCTGCCAGCCAGCCGCAGGTAGGCTTGGGCTCGATTGTACTGAGTGATTCCGTAGGCGCACTCGTGCTTCCCGGCCGCCTGAATCCTGAGCGCATGGTTAAAGTGCCACAGCGCCAGGCGTGCATTGCGGCCAGCGGCTACGCCCGCGGTTGCCGGCATAGAAAGGAAAGCATTGCCGAGATTGTTTTCGAGGGCCGCATTGCGCGCGGGGTGCGTAGCCTGGGGACACGCTCGTAGCGCGAGCCGGTAACACGCGATCGCCTTCTTCACGTTCTCGGCTGAGGCGGTACCTGGAAGCCGGCGGTAGGCCGTTCCGAGGTTCTCGAGCACGGCGGCATACCGTTCCGGATCTCTCTTCCGCGTCCGAACTTCCAGAGCTTTTTCGTAGTGGGACACGGCCTCGCCCCAGTGGTCTTCTCCAGTAGCTTCGGAAAGCTCGCAACAGGAGTTCCCCAGGTTGAATTGCGTACGCGCCCAATCGTCAAAGTTTCCGGCAGCGCGATAAATTCCGGAGGCCTCGGTATGGCAGGCGATTGCATCCCGGAGCGCGGCGTCCCGCTGCCGATCTCCGCAGCGGATTCGTGTGTTGCCGAGGGCGTCGAGAATGGAAGCGCGCAGCAATCCTCCGGCGGACGCCTGGTTCAGAGCCCGCTTCAGGTACTCTGCGGCCATTAAAGGGGAGGTCAGCGAGTGCGCTCGACAACCGCCCCCGTAGCAGAGCCCGAGCTGGTAAAGCCGCAGCGCGTCAGCCGGCTGCCGCCGGATCGCCTCTTCAAGCGCGGCAATCACCTCTTCACACCGGGCCGCGCCACATGCCATTTGCGCGGCCGCGTCGGCAGAGTTCCGCATCATCACCTGCCAGGGCTGGAAGCAGTCGGAGACCCGGCGCCTCAGCGCACTAACTTGCCGGTGGCGGCGCCGTGGAGTTTGACCTCGACCTTCTCCTCCAGGCTGTCGTAGTACTCCTTGAGGATCGCGATCACCTCAGGTCTCGAGAACTCGGCTGGGACTGGCTTGCCTTCGCTCATCAGCTTCCGCAGCAGCGTCCCGGAAAGCAGCAGGCGTGCGCCGCCCTTGTAGTTGCCGTTCTCGTCGATCACGGCCTTGCTTTCGTGCGGGCAGGTCTTCATCGACGCCATGGAGCCGCATTGGTAGCAGTAAAAAGTCCAGTCCATACACAGCGGCTGCAGCAGCAGCGCCCCCGCCGGGATCTCGTTGAAGATCTTCTGGGCGTCAAAGGGCCCGTAGTAATCGCCCACCCCGGCATGGTCGCGCCCCACGATGAGATGGGTGCAGCCGTAGTTCTGACGGAATACCGCGTGCAGCAAGGCCTCGCGCGGTCCAGCGTAACGCATCTCCATCGGGTAGCCACCCTGAATGACGCGGTCCCTGCGGAAGTACTTGTTCACCAGCGCGTCGATCGCCTTGACGCGTACCTCGGCGGGGATGTCGCCGGGTTTGAGTTTGCCTACCAGTTGATGGATGTAAACCCCATCGCAGACCTCAATCGCGATCCAAGCCAGGTAGGCGTGGGAGTTGTGCATCGGATTGCGGAGTTGCAGCGCTGCGACCGTGCTCCAACCCCGCTCGGCAAACTGCTTGCGCGCTTCGGCTGGCCGCTGGTAGATGCCCCGGAACATCTCCGGATAGTAAGACTCCGAAACTACCTTCACCGGCCCGCCCAGGTTCACGTTCCCCTGCTCCATCACTTTCTGCACACCGGGATGCGCGGGATCCGTGGTCCGGAACACCTGTTTGCATTCGTGCTCTCTGTCGATCGTGTACCGCTCGGCCACCTTCATGGTGCCCATGATCGACTCGGTTTCAATGTCCCACAGGGCCACTTCCTCGCCCACCGCGATCGATTTGGCGTACTCCTCTTCCGCGGACAAGGTGATGGGAATGGGCCAAAAGAGACCCTTCTGGCTTGCCATCTGGTAAGAGTCGCAGCACCCACGCCAGTCGTCGTGGCCCATGAAACCTACCAATGGGGTGAATGCGCCGATCCCCATCATGATGAGGTCGCTGGTTTCCCGGCTGGTCATCGGCACTTTTTTCAGGCGCTCGGCCTTGCGTATTTCTTCGCGCCGGGCTTCGTCTTCGAGCAGCAAAGGACGCAGCTCTCCGCCGCCGTGCGGAAGAATCAGATTGCTCATCGATAGCCTCCTGTCAGAAACTGTTGCGAGAGTCGAATATTCCGACTTTCCGATATGATTCATCTCAATAATAGAGCCGGAACGAGGAAAAGTCACCGAGTTTTTTGACCCGGTGATGTTGCGTAAGTCCTCAACTCTCAATTGGTTACGTGACTTTCAGCGCGCTCGGAGCAGCAAACCCGGATGTGAGTCCGCACGGGCGGCCAAATCGAGAAAATCAGGTCCTTGACTCCTTGACAGATGGGCCGCTGTTGTAGACAATATGGACAGTGGATTGAGGTTCCGTCTGCATGGCTACGTTGCTGACCACCGGCAAAGCGGCCAGGCTATGCTCCGTGAAGCCGGACACGGTGCTGAAGTGGATCAAAAAGGGCCGGTTGCCCGCCAGCCGGACGGCCGGCGGCCACTACCGGGTCGAAGAGCGGGATCTGCTCCTGGTTCTATCCCAAAGCGCCGCGGACGAAAAGGAATGGGAGGAGCACGCAGCGCTCTGCTGCCGCCCCATGCGCTGCTGGGAATACATGAATCACGGGCCCGGAAACGAGTGCCAGGATTGCGTCGTGTACCGGGTCCAGGCGATGTGGTGCTTTCGCCTTGTCAATCTCATGCGGAGCGCGGGCTGTGCCAAGCGGTTTTGCACGAGTCCGTGCCAGGAGTGCCCATACTACCGCAGGGTGCACGGGCAACCCACGAATGTGCTGGTCATCACGCGGGATGAAAACCTGATCCAGGACCTGGCGAAGGGCGAGAGCGCTTCGGTTGCCTTCCGGTTTGCCCGGCGCGGCTACGATGCGTCGGCAATCATTACCGTGTTCCGGCCGGCATTCGTGGTGCTCGACCAAGCGGTTTTGGAGAGCCTCGGAGTGGCCCTACTGGAAGCGCTCGTCTCCGACCCGCGTACCGCGGGAGCTCGCATCGTCGTAGCGGTTCGGAAAGGCTCGGTCAACTACCGCGTCCACAACCACGCGGTCTTCGCCACCATCGAGGAGCCATTCAAGGCCGGCGAACTCCTGGCCCTGATTGAGCGAACTCCGGTCGAGATGGTTCCGCAGGAAGCGACCACCGCGGGTTAGGAGCCCCAGCCCGCCTCCCTGCCCAGGCAGCACCCGCCCGAAGCAACCCGCGTGCCCATTCGGGAGTGGCCAGCGCGTGAAGATGCGCATAGGAAGCCCAGACAGTGTGCCAAACGACGGCATCGCGGCCGGTAAAGCAACCCGTTCCGCGAACTACCGCGCAAGCGGTTGGAGGCGGAACACCGTCTGGGACGATGCGTGAGTAATGAAACTCGTGGCCGCGCAGCCGCGTGCCCACCTCGAAGAATGGGTTCGGCTGGTCTACCTCCATCTCGATATATCCGTGGCCTTGCGGCGTCGCGTCCACCTCGACGTCGAGTGGCAGCACCCCCGCCATCGGGTACCGGTTGCCCTGCCAGACCATTGCGCGGGAGAGGAACATGAGCCCGCCGCACTCCGCGTAGACCGGCAGGCCCTCGAAAGCCCGGCCGCGGACCGATGCGAGAAAACTCGAGTTGGCCGATAGCCTGCGCGCGTGTGTCTCCGGGAACCCGCCGCCGATGTACAACGCATCCAGTGCGGGCGGCAGTACATCCGAGGAGAGCGCGGAGACCGGGACCAGAATGGCGCCCGAAGCACGAAGCGCATCGAGGTTTTCCGGGTAATAGAAGCAGAACGCCCCATCGTGAAGGTATCCGATGGCAAGGTTCGTGCCGTCCCTGGGGCTCTCGGAGGGCAGCGCGGGAACGGGCACGGGCGGCGCTTCGCGGGCGATTCCCAGAAGCCGACCAAAGTCGAGATGCGGTGCCACCAAATTCAGCAGATTGCGCTCCAGCAGATCGCGCTCCGCATACTCGTACGGGGTTACCAGGCCCAGGTGCCGCATCGGCAGGAAGGTCTCCGCAGGGGCGCGCGGGACTACACCCAGCACCGGAATGCGGCATGCGTATTCGATGGCGTCGCAAACCACGCGGGCGTGCCGGCTTCCGGCCACCTGGTTGATGATCACCGCAGCAATCCACACGGCCGGGTCCAGTTTCTGGCAGCCTAGGACCAGGGCGGCGGCGGTTCGTGTGATCTTGGTTGCGTTGACCACCAGCACAGTAGGGGCCTGCAGCGCCTTAGCCAGTTCCGCGGTGCTGTGCGTGCCGCGCGCGTCCAGACCGTCGAAAAGTCCGCGGTTGCCTTCGACCACGTTCAAGCCGGCGGGCACTCCATGCCACGCGAAAGACCCGGCCGCGCGGTCAAAACCCATTAGGAACGTGTCCAGGTTCCGCGCCGGTTTGTTCGAAGCCCACTCGAGCCAGGAGGCGTCGATGTAGTCGGGCCCCTTTTTGAAAGCGCGAACCGGAAAACCCCTGCGCCGGGCTTCGAGCAGTAACGCCAGCGAAACGAGAGTCTTGCCCGACTCCCCCGAAAGCCCGGCGACCACCAGGCGGGGTAGTTCGCTCAAGGCCGCCACGCTTTCATCGCGGATTCAGTCCCCCGACGGCGCACCTTCCTTGGGCGGTAACTGGATATAGGATCCGCCCAGATAACTGTAGACACAGCGCCCCGAGTCGATCAGGGAACGGATGGCTAGCTTGCAGTCTTCCTTGCTGCAAGCCCCTTCGCCGTGCCGGGCGATCATTTCCTTAGTCAAGTCACCCGCCTTGAGGTTCCTCTTGCCGGCGTACTCGGAGATCAAGGCGTACATCTCGTCGGCGAGGGCTTCGGTCGTGATCGGCATATGAAGACCTCCTACCAGGATTCAGATATTAAAACCCACTTCTATACTAGGGTGCCTTCGCTGTGTGGTCAAGGCCGGAGATATCGATGCCATCGATCCGGAAAGTGCGCGACGCATCGTGAAGCGTGCCCGTTACCCAAACGCGGCGCCCGAGGAAGGGCCTGGCCGCCACCGGATTGGCAAGGGAATAGATGGTGTCGCCAGCGCGAAGCACAAGATCCTGATGCGCCGTGCCGCTGGCCTCTATGATTCCGGACAGGGTGGCTTTTCGCTGGTCCACGATGCCGGCCGCCAACTCTCCGGCGGGCGAGAGAGCCTTCTCGATACAAAACGAAGCGAGCAGCACGCCGGCGAAGACGACGGCCATAATGCGCCACGGATGCGGATTACCTGCCATTCCGGGTTGTATCCCCTCACGACCTACTTCGATTATAACCCGACGGTTTACTGGGGGGCCTGAAACGAATAGTTCCCACTTAAAAACTGATCCACGTACCAAATCATCACTTCGCGGCTGGTCATGTACATATCGAGTTGGCTGGAGCAGGCTAGGAGCCGGCCGAGGATATCGAGGCGCTCGGCCGTCTGACCGGCCGGCGCTTTGCGGAACCACGCGTTGACCAGGTCGGTACGACGGTCTACGTGAAATCCGTAGTGGGCCAGCACCTTTTCCAGGAAGCAGGCACGCAGGCTGCGCCGCTGCCTGGTCGCGCCCCCGCCCTCGAACCGGAACGAGATGTAATTGTTGGCCGGATTCTCACAGAGACACGCATCCACCAGGCTGTAGTGGTAGGCCAGCCGGGAATTCAGATTCATGTATTCGTCCGCTACCAGGAGATAGCTCTTGTCGCCCAGCGGACGTGTGCCCGCCCCCTGCGGAGTCAACGCGGTGGCCAGCACCGATGCCAGGTCGGTGATGCCCGCCGGCATTTCGCGGGTCCACGCGACGCCCGGATGGCTCAGGCCCTTCCAGAGCGCCTGGAACGGTTTGGAGACTATCTGCGGCGGCGCGATTTCGGACCCTGGCAGATCCTCCCCCAGAAATCCTCCGCCGAGATCCATCACCAGCACGTTGAGCGGCAGGCGAGTCAGCAGTTTCCGGGCGCACTTGACCCCATGCTCGAGTTCGTAGTCGTTGATCTCGAACATGGCTTCGATGGCCTTTTCGTGGCAGTACCGCAGCACGTCGTGTGCGGACTTGCAGCCGGAAGGACGGAAGTTCTGGGCCGACGGATCGAGCAGGTTGAGGGTGAGCAGCCGTTTGCTGATCGGATCTCCGTCGCGCTCGCGGTAACGTTCCGGTACGGGGGCTTCCTTTCGGGTGGCAGGCCACAAAATGCCGCCGTAGAGCCGTGCCTGCACGGCGTCCAGGCTGACCGTCTCGCCATTGGCCAGCCGTTCAAAGGCGCCCGGCATCAGGAACACGGACGGGATCTGAAATTCGCGCAGTAGAGCCGCGGCATGGCCGGTGACGTTGCCCCACTCGGCCACCAGGCCGGCGATCCGCGGAAAGATCTGAACGATCTCGGGCGAGGGTTTCCGAATGAACACTACGGAACCGGAAGGAGCTTTGCCGATACTCTGGATTTCGTCCGCCAGAAAGGCCGGACCCGACGTCTGCCCGGGGTAGATCGTGCGTCCGCCTTCCAGGCGCGGGACGGCCTTGGGTCTGGTCCTGGTCCTGGCGTGCGCGGCGCCCGCACTCGCCAGGGGCCGCGATTGAACGATCCAGAGCCCGCCTCCCTGGTCGAGAACCCACTCAACATCCTGCGGCGCGCGGAAGTGCTCCTCCAGACTCACGCCCCATTCGGCGAGCGTATGCAGACTGTCCTCCTGGAGGCTGGGCTCATCCTGCGCGCCGGGGGCCACAGGCACCGAGGCGACGCCTTCGCCTTCCTGCAGGACGAGCGTCTCTTCCTTGCGGACCACGTGGCGCTCGACCACCGCGTGGGGGCGGGAGCGCGAGACCAGGAACAGGTCGGCCGGCATACGGCCGCTGGCAATCTCCAGGCCGAAGCCCCGGGTCGCGGTAATCCAGACGTGCGGGCATTTCGCATCCGCCGGGTCGCGCGTGTACATGATTCCAGAGGCACGCGCGGGAATGACCGGGAGAAACAGCACCGCCATGGGATTGTCGACTTCGAGCAGCCCGTTCGAGAGCCGGTAGAAGAGCGCGCGCTCACTAAAACGCGCGGCAATGACGCGCCGGTAGGCCTCGAGCGACTTTTCCCGGGGCACGTTCAGCAGGCTGAGAAACTGCCCGGCGTAGGATTTCGCCCCGCCCTCACCCTTCGCGCTGGAGCGTACGGCCAGGGCGCCACCGTGCTTCAGGAGGGCGTCGGTACGGCCCATGATGGCGACCTCGACCGTCCGCGGAAGGGGACATTCTTCCGCCTTCCGGGTGAGTTCCGCGGAGACGCGCCTTACGGCTTCGAGGTCATTCAGGTCGAGATCGCGCGTAGCATCGCGAATTTCCCGCCACAGAGGAATGCCGCAAACCTGGCGGTAGGCCTCCGTGGTCAGGATGAAGCCATCCGGGACGGGCAGGCCGAGCTTGTTGCGCACCTCGCCCAGCATGGCCGCCTTGCTCCCGACCTCGTTTTCGGAGCCGGCGTTGACTTCCGAAAGCCAGGCGGAGAGGCGCGGCAGGCGCAACTCCTCGAGCGCGGCGGCGTAGCGTTCGACCTCCAGTTGCTGGGCTTCGAGGGCGGCCGCAAGCGCCGTCTGGCGTGCGCCAGCCAAACGTTCCAACGCCGTTACTACCCCGGCCACCCGCGCGAAGATCGCGGCGATGCGGTCTCCAAGCACATCCCGGCGAGGGGGCACGTACTGCAGGTCTTCCTGCAGCCCGGCCATCAGCTCCAGAGATTCGTTGTTCAGGGTCAGCAGCTCGCGAAAGCTGGCGTACTTCGCGCGCACCCGGCCGGCTACCACGTCCGGCGCCTCGGAGGCTTCTGTCTTCCGCCGCCACCAACGCATACCGTCCAGACCTGACTATACCCGCTTTGCCCGGGATTCAGTGAGCCCGGGCCCGCTTTTTGCCGAAGACCCGGGTCGTCACGAAGTCAATTCCGAAGCCCGCGAGCGCCGCGATCAGAACGGCTGTGATGCCGTAGACAGAGGCGCGTTCTTCAGACAGACCGGCAAGCCAGGCCGGAAACCCGGTTCGCACGACGGAGAGGAGCAGGCAGGTTTCGTGAGTCACTCTTCCGCCGCGCACCTCGTAGACACGCACCTGATAATCGCCGGGAGGAGCTTTCTCCGGCCAGCGGAAACCGAGCGTAAACGGGGCGCAATCGGCCGACTCCGCCAGGATGACCCCATGTTCGGCAAAAGCGTATGTCTCCCGCGCCCGTTTCAACTGCAGATATCCGGCACGGATCGCATCGTCTCCGCTGCCCTGCGGATCAATGCGCATGCCGGCCTTCAACGACGCCTCATCCAGGCGATAGCGCGCGATGGCGTCACGGCCGAGCATGGTCTCTACAGGGTCGGAGCTGAACCGCAGAAACAGAGAGGGTACGCCGGAGATTCGCACACGGCCGGCCGTAAGCCAGATTGGGCCGAAGCGGCCCTTGCGGTTGAAGCTTTCCGGCCGGTCGGACCCTTCCACCGCGACGATCACCTTGGATCCGGGCGTCACGGTTCCCTCGATCTTCACGTCGGCTCCACGGTAAAACGCCCCAACTTCGATCTGCCGCGGTGTGATCCGGCACGCCAGCGGCTCCGGCGCCAGCCGCCCGGCGCAGAGCGACAGCGGCACTACCAGAAGCAGCGTCATTTGCCCGCCTTGCTGAGATCGGTTTTGCTGACGTTCATCAGACGCAACGCCGAGTGCGGGTCTTTGTAGTAGTAGCGGACCTCGTCTCCCATTTTCCAGGTATCATCCGGCAGATCGAAGCATTCGGAGGGCACCGAGAAGACCAGCAGTTTGCGATAGCGGGGAAAATACGAGGTGACGGTCTTGCGGTCGCGGTCCACGATGGGGTACGCCACTTTGCTCACGCGGGGGTCCGCCCGCGTCACGCCATCCTGCTCGGATATGACTACGTAGGAAATTGTCCGAATGCTCCCGCGGGCGGCGTCGAAGATCGCCGCGCGATGGTTTCGCCAGTCGAGGTGCAGCAGTTTGCCGGGCTCCGGCTCCGGGCCCATTTCGCCGCGGTCTTCCGGAACGCGAATCGTCACCGGCGGGAGGACATCGAACCGCGGATGGGCAGGATCGTGGTAATTCGAGTCGCTGATTAGAGTGACAAGGCCCGAGCCAGAGTTGTAATCAACCACCTGTCCCTGGTTTACGCGGCCGAAATTCGCGCAGCCCGCAAGAACGGCCAGGGAACAGATCACGGCAGTCTTCGCACAGGTCGTCATCATGCTCCGTCCCTCACGGCGTGGTCTGAAGCATCTGCTTCTGCAGCGCCAGTTCCTCCCGCACACCGCGGAGGAACCTCACAAAAATGTACAGAGAAAGGGCTCCTACCAGGCCCAGGATCAGAGTCGTGGCGGCCGCGTTCAGGAATGCCGCCGCGGGGGCATACGCCGAGGCGATGAGTTTCATCACGATCGAGACCGCGCATCCGATCACGGCGATTCCGAAGAACAGGCGGATGCCATAACCCTTGACGTACTTGGTGGCGACGGCACCAATCTGCGCGCCGATGCACGCCCCGAGGAGCATAATCACGGCAGCCAGCAGTTCCGTACGGCCCTTATAGCTGTACGAGGCGGCCCCGTACAGGCCGGAGATGGTCACCTCGAAGAGATCGGTCCCGACCGCCACGTGCGTGGGGCAGCCGACCAGATAGATCAGGGCGGGCATGCGAATCAGCCCGCCGCCGATTCCGAACACCCCCGCCAGCAGTCCGGTGACGAAGCTGACCGAAACCGGAAGCCAGACCGAGCAGCGCACTCCGGCTTTCTGAAAGTGCACGATCGGGGGGATTTTGATCTTCTGCAGCGCCTTGTGCCACTCGATGCCAGACGAAGCCTCAACCGGCTTGCCGAGCGCGCGCGCTTCGCGGTCTTTCGAGTTCTTGCGGGAGATATCGGTAAAGACCAGCCAGGCGATGAGCGAGAGGAGAACAAGATAGCCGTATTGCACGTATGCGTCCACCCGGCCGTGGCGTTCCAGCCACATGACCAGGCGCGCCCCGGGCTCGAAACCGGCCACCGTGCCGGCGACCATGATCAGCCCCAGCCTGTAGTCCACATTCCCGAATTTTGCGTGCCGCAACGAGGAAACCAGGGAGGGGCCGGCCATTTGGGTGACTCCGGTTCCGATCGAGAATGCCATCGGGAAGCCCAGAATGTTCAGTCCCGGGGTGACCATCCACCCGCCGCCCATACCGAAAAACCCGCTGATCATCCCCACTCCCAGGCCGAGCACGACCAAGCCCGGCCAGAAGATGTATGTGCCCGCTATGGGCATGAGTAGATAGAACCAGTCCATGTGTGCGTCTCCCTCTCAGTGCTCCGCGAGGACCCGGGATTTCACGTTGACCCCCATCCGGGCCAGCACGAAACCCGTCAACTTGCCCATCAACAGTCCCAACACGGGGATGGTGATGATGGTCAGCAGGGTGAAATACCAGTGACTCTCGTTGTACACATTCGCCCACCACGCCATCCAGCCCGAGAGGTTCCGGCTGTCCACGACCAGGACGATCGGCTGGCCTCCATGTTCGGCGGCAATCGCCGGCGCGGCCCGGAGAGCAAGGGCGACGCAGGCCCATCTGAAGCAATTAGACATTCGGCGGAATCCTCCAGAATTGCCGGCCGGGGCCGGGCAGAGAGCGCCAGTCCAGCGCCGCGTGGGCCGCGGGACTGAGCAGATTCGACGGCGCCACCAGGACACCCACAAGCATTTTCCCGACCACCAGTAGCGCCAGCGTCGCCAGGATGATAAGCAACTGGTCGCCGCGCAGTAGCCGGGTCAGGCGCGCGCCGGCCTGGGCCCCCAGGGTCGAGCCGGCGGCGAGCAACAGAGCCAGCACAAGATCCACCGTGTGGTTTGCCGCGGACTGCATGTAGGTCACGCCGGCGCAGGTGAACAGCGTCTGGAACAGGGATGTGCCGACGGCGACGTGCGCCGGCATCCCCAACAGATAAACCATCATCGGCACCATCATGAAGGCGCCGCCGACACCCATAATGGAGGCCAGGATCCCGACGATGATGCAGAGCGAGAAGGGCACCAGAAGGGAGTGACGGACATTGGAGCGCTGGAAGTACACCTGTAACGGGAGACGCTGCAGAAGCCCTGCCCGGGAGGTTCTCTTGTGCCCTTTGGCTGCCATGGGCCCGCGCCGCAGATTCCTCAGGCTGGCCACGAACATGGACCCTCCCACCATGCCCAGCACCAGGATGTAGGTGATGGTGATCAACGAATCGGCGTTGCCGAGCGCGCGCAGCACCTTGATCAACTGGACACCCACGCCGGCGCCGATCAACCCTCCCGAAAGCAGCGTGATGCCCATCTTGAAATCCACGTTGCCCAAGCGGAAGTGCGCGGCCACCGCCGACGAAGACGCGGCCACGATCTGGCAGGAGTCCGAGGCAGCGGCCACGGTGGGAGGGATTCCCACCAGCATTAGGATGGGCGTAAGCAGAAATCCCCCTCCCACCCCAAGCAACCCGGACAGGAAGCCTACGAGCGCCCCCGCACCGACCAGGATCCAGAGATTGATAGTGATTCCGGCGATAGGCAAGAAGATCGACATCGCTTCGCTCCTTCCCACCTGGAACGCGGTCGATGCCGGATCATCAGACCTGTAACTCTGTTCCGAGACACTTATACCACACTTTTCAGGGCGAAACCAGAAAAAGCCGCTAACGGTCCTGGTTTCGCCGTCACAGGCGGGAGGCCGAGAGGGCGTCGGTCATCCCCGAGTCTGTGGCCAGCAACCGCCCCACGCGCCTTTCCCACAGCGTCGCTCGCCGGTATCCTTTCGCGCCGAACCAGATCGTCACCGCGCTGAAAAGGATCAGGGCGCCATCGAAAACGGTCCATTTCGACACCCCGAAATAGCGAAGAAAGGTGACCCCGAGAGTCAAGAACGAGAGACCCGTACGGATCAGCGCCAGGTAGGTGCGGCCGCGGGCCAATTCCGTGCGCTGGAACGAGAGCCGTGTCCGGGTGACGGCCACGACGGTGCGGCGTTGAGACAGTTCCGTGCGCACACCGGCCAACGTGCTGCGCTCGCGGGAAAGCACCGTGCGCTGCTCGGCCAACTGGTTACGGGCTTCCGCCAGACGCACGCGCCTGTTGGCCAATTCGGTGCGCTCGCGCGCCAGGGCGGTCCGTTGATCCGCCAGTTGGCTGCGCCACTCGGCGAGTCCGGTTCGCTTCAGCGCCATCTCGGTCCGCTGGCCGGCCAGACGGCTGCGCTCCTCCGCCTGCGCGGTCCGGTCATGGGCCAACTCGGTGCGGATCGCCGCCAGTTCGGTGCTCCGCGTGGAAAGCCGCGTCTGTTCCCGGGTGAGCGTGGTTCGCTCCTGCGCAAGGCCGGTCTGCGTCACGGCATTCTCGGCGGTTTTCGAGGAATAGAGCGCCAGGCTCGATGTCGTCCGGGTCCTGTCACGGGCGAGTTCGCTCTGTTCGAGCATGGCGTGCGCTTGCGTTTGTTCCAGTTGGATCAACCGGGTGAGCAGCGCGAACAAACCGGTCCGGTCCGATCGGGTGCGGCCGGGAGTAAACAGTTCTGGCATAGGTCTTTTCTCCGCAATCGATTGCCGGGGATTTGCACCGGCTCAGGAAGCATAACCGAACGCCGGCGCATAACCGGGTTCATACTCCACCTCACGCACTCCCGGAACCGCACCGGCGATAGCTAGCACAGTGCGCATCGGATCGCGCGCGAGATACGGACCGATCAGGCGCACCGCGCCCTCCGAGGCGACCGCGTTGATTTCTACCGGGAGCGTCTCGGCGTTGGTCACCAGAGCGGCCAACACCTGGGTGGCCAGGTACTCATTCTCCACATGCGCCAGGGATCCGGGCGTGGGCTGAAAATCCGTTTGCCCACGAGCCTTCGCCAGCAGTTCACAGGCGCCCTGAAGCGACAGCCGCTCCAGATTGATGCAGATGTCGTACCCCGCGGGGTCCCGGATGTCGACCCCGTACATCATCCGCGCCCAGCGAGCGCGTTCCGCGTCCACGTTGCGGAGGTATTCCCTGGCTTCGGGTTCCCCACAGCCCAAAGACCGGCGCGCGCGGGCGAGACGCTGCTCGATGGGCGCAATCAGCCGGATCCGCACAAAGTGGGCGATCCTGGGAACCAACAGGTGTCCGGAATATCCGAAGTACGCCAGACCCCCTTCTCGAGCGCATTCCAGAAGGGCGCGCCGCATCAGGATCAGGTAAGGCCGCCGGATGTTGCTGAACTGTTCGTAGGCATGTTCCGCGTTGCGGATCTGCTCGGCGATCCGTGTCGCCAGGCCTCCATAGCTGTTCACCGCCGCGAGCAGGTCCTCTCTGGTCACACACCGCATGCCGCCGTGTTGTGCAAGGCATTCGGCGATCATCGCGGCGCCGGACATGGTTCCGCGGGAGATCAGCAGCGCGGTGCGGGTATCCGGAGGAGAGTCTGCTCCTGGAGAAGGAAGACCGACGCGGCACTTCCGGGGTGAGTCATCGAGAATTCCGGGAGCCGGGGGAGCACCAGCCATCTCTCACTTCGCTCTCTTACAGGCACAACCCCTGATGCCGGATCATCAGGTTCCAAACCACCGCTTATGGCTTCAAGCAACTTATAGCATACTTGTCCTCACCGGCGACAGCCCCACTTGGACTACCCTCTTATCCCCGCACGGGGGAGGCAAGTTCATCCAGGTTCAGGCTCAGCACACCCGGAACCTCCGAGGCGATGCGGCGTACCTCTGTTACGTCTCGGGTATGGGACACCCCTCCCCGGATCGAAAGCGCCCCGTCCGTGGCGGCGACTTCCACTTCCAGGTGCGAGGTAGCTGGATCGAGCGCCAGCGCGGCCCGAACCTGGCTGGCCAGCGTGAGGTCGTTCATCGCGGCCTGGCAGCAGGGCGTGAACTCGAAGCATCTTTGGCGGGCTAGCGTCGAAACGGCCTGGCACGCCTCGGAGATAGACATGAATTCGAGATTGACGACGATGTCGTAGTTGGCCGGGTCTCCCCAATCCACGCCGTACAGGTACTGCGTCCAGCGGCGGCGGTCCTGGTCCATCTTGGCGATGTGCTCCATGGCCTCGACGCGGCTCAGTTTGAGACGGTCCTGCGCCATCCGCAGGCGGAACTCCATCGGCGCGATGATGCGCAACCGCAGGATGTGCGGCCCGCCCTTGAGCAGCAGGTGCCCCGCATTGCCATGGTACACGACCTTCCCCATGCGGACCTCTTCGCACAAGGCGGCCTGGATCAGAACGAGATAGAGATACTTCCGGTGCTGGAACCGCTCCAGGAAAGTCGGCGGCTTTTGCAGCGCGTCGCGCAATTCCTCCTGTGACACCCCGCGAGCAGCGGCACGCTCGACGATGACCTCCCGGTCGACGCAACGATATCCGAGCGTGGTGGAGAGACATTCGGCCAGCATCTTGCCGCCGCTGAAAGAACCCCTCGAAATTGTGATTACCGACATGCGATACCATCCCACGGCCCGCGCCTCGTAGATTAATTCCGAGTTGCGGGTTACAATATCATCGTATTCGTTCTTGTCGCGAACGCAAGAAAAAAACTCGCGAGGCCTCTGGTGCCGAGGGGAAAAGTCTATATCGTGGGCGCCGGCCCCGGCCATCCTGAGCTGCTAACCGTCAAAGCGGCAAAACTGCTGGAAACCGCCGATGTGATCATTTACGACCGCCTGATCCAAGAGGAGGTATTGGCTCTTGCCAAACCTTCGGCGGAGCGGATCTACATGGGCAAGCCAGTCGGGATGCACGATACCCGGCAGGAGGAAATCCACGAATCGCTGGTCCGTAAAGCCCGCGAGGACAAGATCGTAGTCCGGCTCAAAGGCGGCGACCCGTTCCTGTTCGGCCGCGGTGGAGAGGAGGCTGAGTTCCTGGCGGAACACGGCGTTCCGTTCGAGGTGATTCCAGGAGTTTCCTCGGCGCTGGCGGCGCCGCTGAGCGCGGGGATTGCGGTCACGCATCGGGACGCCGCCTCCGCCGTGGCCATCGTCACGGGCCACGAGGCCGGCCGCGAACAGAGCCGTCTCAACTGGTCTGCCCTGGCCGGCATGGACTCACTGGTCTTCCTCATGGCTGTGCACAGTGCTGGCCGCATTGCCCGCGAACTGGTGGCGCACGGCCGCTCCTCGGACACTCCTGCCGCGATGATCCAGATGGCCTTCTGGCACGGCGAAAAGGTGGTCACCGGCACACTGGCCACTATCGCATCCGAAGCGGAGCGTGCCGGGATCAGTCCTCCGGCCACCCTGGTCGTGGGCGAAGTAGTGCGGCTGCGCGAGAAATTGAAACAAGCCGAGCGGGACCTGGCCCGCAGGCCGGATACGAATGCCTGCTTTGCTCCGGCACCTTCGCCCGACCAGTTGCTTCGCTTGGCGACGGCCGGGATGGGGAGCCAGGTGCTGCGCTTCGGACTGGCGGTTTCGCTCTTCGACCATCTGGAACAGTGGCGGACGCCGCCCGAACTGGCCCATTGTCTCGGCCTGAACACGCACGGGCTGGCGGAGGTTCTGGAGTGCCTGGTGTCGATGGGCCTGCTGGAATCCGGCCCGCAAGGATATCGGAACCTGGAACTGGCCTCGCGCTATCTGGTGGAAGAATCACCGCAAAGCCTGCGCCCGGCGATCCTCTACCACGCGGCCCACCTGCCTTCCCTCACCGAGGTTGGCCGATACCTATTGAATGGCCGCGAGAACGGCAGCGCGCCGGACATGCAGAATCTCCACGCCGCCTCTTGCCAGTGCCTGGCGCGCTACTCCGCTCCCCTGGTGCTCGACAGATTGGATCTCGCGGCGTACAGCCCGGTGCTGCTGGTCGGGTGGGGCGGGGAGATTTACCGGGAGATGGCGCTCGGGCGCTGGCCTGGCTTGGTCTTCGAAGCTCGCAACCCGTTCGCGGAAAACGCCCGCCGTGAGCCGGCTGCAGTCATTGGCTCCGACGACGGTCCTTACGGCGCCGTGATGTTCTCTGGATTGCTCGCTGGTTGCGAGCGGGACCAATTTCAGCCAGCGCTGGCCAAAGCTGCCGGGGTCTTACGGTCCGGAGGCATCCTGGTTCTACACGATTCCTTCCTCCGCTCGGAAACTCCCTCCACCCCGGAGGTGCTGCTCTCCGCCTTGGGACGTCACGTCATCCAAGGCGGTTGCCGGAACTGGTCCATCGCCCGCCTGCAAGGTGCTCTCGGCGCCCTTGGCTTGCGCGTGTTGGAAGCGAATCCCATCCCGGGCGGCACCGAACTGGTGACTGCTGCGAGCCTGTAGATTTTTCCATCGGGATCGCCACAAAGGTAATCCAAGAGTAGTGAAATCCGGATTTGCGGCGGGCCTGTATGGGATTTCTGGAAGTAAATCGGCTGCCGCGGCAGTTCCGCCAGACGCCTTGTTGACAAGTACAGCAGGTGCCAGGCCGCCGGTGCCCCATACCTTCGGAAGCCGCCGGTGCAAAATCATAAAATCCCGGTCGCGGTCCGCCTTCCGTAGTTTCAGATACGCATCTCGCGAAACCGTCTTGCGCGAACTATTGACCAGGTCTAATTTTGAGTTGGTCAAACATTCGCAACCGGGTGGAGTGGCGATGCAACCGGTCGAAAGCCGAGCCGAGCCCAGAACCATCACAGCGGACTTGAGCAACCAGTTCCTGAGCAGCGCGCGCGTGTTTGCGTGGTCCGTGCGGGAAGTGATCGAACGCACGGTTTTGTGCGAGGTATCGGGAGACAGTCTGACCTTTTCGCAACTCAAGCTGCTGTACCTGGTAGCCCACACGGATGTGTTGACCATCGGCGACGCCGCGGCTTTTCTGGGGGTTACCTGCGGGGCTGCGGGCAAGGCCGTCGATAAACTGGTCCGGCGCCGGCTGTTACGAAGGATCTCACCGCAGGAGGATCGGCGCTCGTTCCGGCTCTCTCTCACAGAGACCAGCCGCAAGTTGATGGAAGCGTACCAGGCGGCCCGCGACCACAGAGCCAAGATGGCCCTCGAGCAGTTCCCGCCCGAGGAATTGCAGCGCACCTCGGAACTGCTGGACCGCCTGGCCGGCGCCATCGTCAGTACCGGCCCGCATCCGGACGCCACCTGCATGCAATGCGAAATCTACTATCGCGAGCACTGCCGGTTTGGCGAGTACGGGCGGCGCAATTGTTTTTACCAACATCACAGGCGGGATCTGAAGGCCGTCCGCGACCCCAGCCCCGCGGAAGGAAAGGTGAACTGATGCCGAGTTACGTCAATCCGGACAAGTGCGACGGGTGCAAGGCGCTGGACAAAACGGCGTGCCAGTACATTTGCCCCAACGACCTGATGGTCCTGGATAGAGACAAGATGAAAGCCTACAACCGGGACGTCTCGATGTGCTGGGAGTGCTACAACTGCGTCAAGATCTGTCCCACTCAAGCCGTGGAAGTCCGCAGTTACGCGGACTTCGTTCCGCTGGGCGCTTCCGCGACGCCGATGCGCTCGACGGATTCGATCCTGTGGACCGTGAAGTTCCGCAACGGGAGCATCAAGCGGTTCAAATTCCCCATCCGTACCACCGCGGAAGGGAAGGCGGCTCCGGACGGCGGTTTTGAAACCAAGGGTGACCTGAACTCGCCCGCGCTGTTTACCGAGCCCGCCTCCCTCGGACTGGCGGACGTGTTCCATCTGGCGAACTGAGAGGAGAACGATGGCAATGGCTGATTTCGAAACCGTAGTCGTAGAAACCGATCTGCTCATTCTGGGCGGCGGCATGGCCGCCTGCGGCGCGGCCGTGGAGGCGGCCTATTGGGCCATGCAAAACGGCCTCAAGGTCACGCTGGTGGACAAGGCGGCTGTGGACCGCTCCGGGGCGGTCGCCATGGGGCTCTCCGCCATCAACCAGTACGTGGGGTTGAAGGATGGCGCCAACACCGTGAAGGACTACGTGGATTATGTGCGCAACGACCTGATGGGTATCACCCGCGAAGACCTGGTCGCCAACATCGCGCGCCACGTGGACTCCACCGTGCACCTCTTCGAAAAGTGGGGGCTGCCGATCTGGAAGGACGAGAACGGCAACTACGTGCACGAGGGGCGCTGGCAGCTCATGATCAACGGCGAGTCCTACAAGGTGGTAGTGGCGGAGGCGGCCAAGAACGCTCTCTTGCAGAGCGGGGTAGGCCAGATCTTCGAGCGCGTCTTCATCGTCGGTCCGCTGATGGATGGCGAGCGCTGCGCCGGGGCCGTGGGATTCTCGGTCCGCGAGAACAAGTTTTACATCTTCAAGTCCAAAGCCACGCTGGTGGCCATGGGGGGCGCAGTGCACGTATTCAAGCCCAGGAGTTCCGGCGAAGGCATGGGCCGCGCCTGGTATCCACCGTGGAATTCCGGGTCTTCCGCCTACTTCACGATCAAGGCGGGCGCCGAGATGACCTGCCAGGAAGTGCGCTTTATCCCGGTACGGTTCAAGGACGCTTACGGTCCCGTCGGCGCGTGGTTCCTGCTGTTCAAATCGCGCGCGACCAACTCCCAGGGCGGCAACTACATGATCGAGCGCAAGGACGAGCTCGACAAGTGGGGGCCTTATGGCCGGGTGAAGCCGGTTCCCGCGAACCTGCGCAATTATCTCGGCATGCTGGACGTGATGGAAGGCAAAGGCCCGATCTACATGCGCACGGAAGAGGCCATCCAGCAGATCGCCGAGACCTACAAAGGCGATGAGAAGGCCTACAAGAAGAAAATGAAAGAGCTCGAGTCGGAGGCCTGGGAAGACTTCCTGGACATGACCATCTCGCAGGCTCTGCTCTGGGCCTCCACGAACGTACAGCCCGAAGAGCAGAGTTCCGAGATCGCCGCCGCCGAGCCGTACTTCATCGGATCGCACTCCGGCGCTTCCGGCGCCTGGGTGAGCGGTCCCGAAGACCTGCAAACGGACGAGACCCGCAGCGAATACTTCTGGGGTTACGCCCATATGTCGACGGTGAAGGGCCTGTTCTGCGCGGGCGACGCCTCCGGCGCCTCCAGCCACAAGTTCTCTTCCGGCTCGCACGCCGAGGGACGCATCGCCGCCAAGGCCGCAATCAAGTTCATCGTCGACAACAACACCATGCCGGCGCTGGATCCGGTTGCGCTCGAAGCCCTCAAAGCCGAGATTCTGAAGCCGCTGGACACCTACGAGCAGCATAAGAACGCCACCACCGATCCGGAAATCAACCCGAATTACATCAAGCCGCGGATGTTCATGTTCCGCCTGCAAAAGATCATGGACGAGTATGCCGGCGGGATCACGGCTCAGTTCACCACCAACGAAGCCCTGCTCAAGAAGGCGTTGGATCTGTTGGCCTTCCTGAAGGAGGACTCAGCGAAACTGGCGGCCGCCAACCACCATGAGCTGATGCGGTGCTGGGAGAACGTGCACCGCATGTGGCAGGCCGAAGCGCACGTCCGGACCATCCTGTTCCGCGAGGAGACCCGGTGGCCCGGCTACTACTACCGTGCCGACAAGCCGAAGATCGACGAAGAAAAGTGGCACGTTTTTGCGAACTGCCGGTTCGATCCCCAGAGCACAACCTGGGAGATGAAGGCCCGGCCGATTCTGCACATTTTCGCATCGCAGCCCAAGGAACCCGCTCTCGCGAGTGTCTGAAGCTGCCGAGCTGGGCGGGAGGCACCGGAACCTCCCGCCCGTGAAAGCCTGTCATGAGCGACGAACTCCATCCCCGGTGCCCGTATTGCAGCCACCGCATGCTCCGGTGGACGAATCCCCAGGGTTCCACCTGGGGCGGTGAATTTCAATACGTCTGCTTCAACGACGAGTGCCCCTATTTCGTGCGCGGCTGGGCATGGATGGAGCGCCAGTACGGGCTGGCGGCGTCGTACCGCTACCGTTTGGACCCGCTGACCGGCCAGCGCGGCCCGCTGCCCGTCTGGAGCGACCGCGACTTTCGATCGAACATCGTCCCCGAAGAGTTTGAGGAGTTGTCGCCATGCCTTGTGAAACCGTGATTACGCCCGAGTCGATTTTAAAGGACTGCGACCGCATGACCGGGGACGATTGCTTCACGTTCCGGTGCGGGGCCGACCTGGACTGCTTTACCCGGTGCTGCCGGGACGTCGCCATCGTGCTGACGCCCTACGATCTGCTGCGGCTGAAGCGCGCCTTGCGCATGGATTCCTCCGAGTTGCTTGAAAAATACACCCTCCGGCTGGAAGGCCCCGGGCAGAAGTTTCCTATCGTGTTGCTGCGGATGCAGGACGACGATTCCAGGCAGTGCCCGTTCCTTTGCGAGCGGGGCTGCCAGGTCTACCCCGACCGCCCCTGGGCGTGCCGCATGTACCCGCTGGGCGCGGCCGAGCCGAAGGCGCCCGGCGGCGAAGACCAGCCCTTCCACTTCGTGGTGCGCGAAGAACTCTGCCACGGGCACGGGGAGGGAATCCCCATCTCGGTGCGCGACTGGATGGCCGGCCAGCAGATCGAAGAGTTCGAAATGATGTCGGCCGGGTTCAAAGAGCTCACGCTGCACGACTTCTGGAACGGCAAGACGAACCTGACGCCGCAGCAGTCCGACATGTTCTACATGGCCTGCTACGATGTGGACCGCTTCCGCCGCTTTGTTTTCGAGACGCGCTTCCTGCAACTGTTTGACATCGACGAGGCGCGTGTGGAGGCCCTCCGCTGCGACGACGAGGAGCTCATCGAGTTCGGCATGCAATGGCTGCGCTTCGCGATTTTCGGCGAGCGCTCGATGAAGATCCGGCGCGGCTCGGTTGCCCGGAAGGACGGCTAATGAATTCCGGCTCCGGCAAACCCGTGATGGTGATCGGCGGTGGAATCGCCGGGTTGACCGCGGCGGTGGAACTGGCGGACGCGGGATGTGCCGTGATTCTGGTGGAGAAATCCGCCGGCCTGGGTGGCCGTGTCGCCCGGATGCACCAGTATTTTCCGAAGCTCTGCCCCCCGGCCTGCGGCCTCGAGATGCACTTCCGGCGCCTTCGCGGCAACGCCGCGATCACCGTGCTCACACTCGCGGAACTCACCAGTGTGAGCGGCTCGCCCGGTGATTACGAGGCGGCCGTCACGGTGCGTCCACGCTGTGTGACGGAGTCCTGCACCCTCTGCGGGGAGTGCGCCAAAGTCTGCCCCGCGGAGCGAGAGGACGACTACAACTACGGGCTGGCGAAAACCAGGGCCGCCTATCTGCCGCACGGCATGACGTATCCGGCGCTGTACGCGATCGACCGGACGGCCTGCCCGGCGAACTGCCGGGCTTGCGTGGACGCCTGCCGCTACGGGGCGATCCGTCTTGACGAGCAGCCCGAAGTCCGGCGCTACAGCGTATCCGCCATCATCGCAGCCACCGGGTGGAAGCCTTACGACGCCTCGCGCCTGGACCACCTGGGATATGGCCGCTGCCGGAATGTGGTCACCAACGTGATGCTGGAGCGGATGGCCGCGACGGATGGCCCCACCGCCGGCCGCATCCTGCGGCCCTCCGACGGTAAGGAGCCGCGCACGGTCGCCTTTGTGCAGTGCGCCGGCTCGCGCGACGAGAACCATCTTCCTTATTGTTCGGCAGCCTGCTGCGCGGCCTCGATCAAGCACGCGGCTTATATCCGGGCACTGTATCCCGAGACGGCCATCACGATTTTCTATATCGATATCCGAACTCCCGGCCGGCTCGAAGAGTTCTACGCGCGCGCCAGCAAGGACACGAATATCCGGCTGATCAAAGGCAAAGTCGCCGAAGTCGCGGAGAGCCCCACCGGCGACCTGCTGGTGACCGCCGAGGACGCCCTCGCCAACCGCAAAAGCACGATGCAGTTCGAGCTCGTGGTGCTGGCGACGGGCATAGTGCCACAGACTGATGGTCTGCCCGAAGGCTTCCGCCGGGATGAGTTCGGCTTCCTCAATGTGCCGAACAGAAACGGAGGCCTGCTGGCCGCGGGATGCGTCCGGCGGCCGGCGGAGGTTTCCTTCTCCGTGCAGGATGCCACCGGCGCAGCCCTGAAAGCCCTGCAATGCGCCAATCGGAGCGTCAGCCATGGCCGGTAAACTGGGCGTCTACATCTGCACGGGCTGCGGCATCGGCGAGGCGGTGGATGGGGAGAAACTCGCCAAGGTGGCAACCAGCGAGTGCAAAGCGGCTTCCTGCCGCACCCATCCGGCGCTGTGCGGAGCGGAGGGCTGCGCGCAGATCCGCCAGGACCTGGCCGGCGGCGCGGTGGATACGGTGGTGGTGGCCGCCTGCTCGCCGCGCTTCAAGACAGAAGCCTTCAGTCTCAATCATGGAACCGTGGTCGAACGCGTGAACCTGCGCGAGCACGTCGCCTGGTGTCACGCGCCGCAGGATGAAAACACGCAGATGCTCGCCGAAGATTACCTGCGGATGGGCGTCGCACGGGCGCGTAAAACCGAGCCTCTGGAGCCGCTCGCGGACGAAATCTCGCGGGCCTTGCTGGTGATCGGAGGAGGCGTCACGGGAATCACCGCGGCCCTGGAAGCCGCCGCGGCCGGTTACTCCGTGTTCCTGGTCGAGAAGGAGGAGAACCTGGGAGGGGCGGCGGCGCGCTGCAAGCGGCAGACGCCGGCGGAGCCGCCTTACACTGCGGTGAACGGCGATGGCCTGACTGCGAGGATGGAGGCGGTCCTCTACCACCCCCGCATCCAGGTGTTCTGTTCGGCGCGGGTCGTCAGGATCGAAGGCCAGCCGGGCATGTTCGATGTCACGCTGTCGATCGAGGCTGGGGAGCACCAGATTCGCGCCGGGGCCATCGTGGTGGCGACCGGCTGGAAACCATACGATGTTTCCCGCCTGGTTCACCTGGGGTACGGCGTCAGCCCGGACGTGATCAGTAACCTCGAGTTCGAGCGCATGGCCGCGGCGGGGCGGATCGCGCGTCCTTCGAACGGCCAGCGGGCTGAGAGCATCCTGTTCGTGCAGTGCGCCGGATCGCGCGACCCGGATCACCTGCCCTACTGCTCCTCGATCTGCTGCATGGAAACCCTGAAGCAGATCACGTATATCCGCGAGCAGGACCCGGAAGCGCAGGTCTACGTGGTCTACAAAGATGTGCGCACGCCCGGGCAGTACGAACGCTTCTACCGTGCCGTGCAGGACCAGGCGCTGAACTTCTTCACCAAAGGCGAGGTGACCGCGGTGAAACCGGGTGCCGGCGGCCGGCTCACGGTGGCTGTGGAGCACACGCTGCTGGGTGAGTCCATCCAATTGGAGACGGACCTGGTAGTGCTGGCTACCGGCATGGTCCCCAACGGCAGCGAACAGATTTTGAACCTGACCTACCGCCAGGGGCCCGAATTGCCAGTGATCTCCGGCGGCTTTCCCGACTCGCACTTCGTCTGTTTCCCCTACGAGACCCGCCGCACTGGCATCTATGCCGCCGGCGCCGCGCGCGCTCCCATGGATGCCGCGCAGGCGCGGCAGGACGCCATGGGCGCCGCGTTGAAGGCCATCCAGTGCGTGGAACTGGCGGCCCAGGGCCGCGCGGTGCACCCGCGCGGCGGGGACCTCTCGTATCCCTCCTTCTTTCTCCAGCGTTGTACGCAGTGCAAGCGTTGCACGGAGGAGTGCCCGTTCGGCGCGCTGGATGAAGACGCCAAGGGCACGCCAAAACCCAATCCGTATCGCTGCCGCCGGTGCGGTGTGTGCCTGGGAGCCTGCCCGGAGCGCATCGTTTCCTTCAAGAACTATTCCGTGGACATGATCGCCTCCATGATCAAGGCCATCGAAGTTCCCGAGGAGGACGAGGATAAGCCGCGCGTGCTGGCCCTGGTGTGCGAGAACGATGCGTATCCGGCCATGGACCTGGCGGGGCTGAAGCGGCGGCGGTACGACCCCAGCGTGCGCGTCGTGCCGCTGCGCTGCCTCGGGTCGCTGAACATCGTCTGGATCGCCGACGCGCTCTCGCGCGGCCTGGACGGCGTGATCCTCGTCGGCTGCAAGTATGGCGACGATTACCAGTGTCATTTCACCAAGGGAAGCGAGTTGGCCCAGCGCCGGCTGGAGAACGTCAAGGAAACGCTCCAGCGGCTGCAGCTCGAATCCGAGCGCCTGCAACTCACCCAGCTCGCCATCAACGAGTGGGAGCAGTTGCCGCAGGTGTTCGACGCTTTCGTGGAGCGGATCCGGAAACTGGGCCCGAATCCGTACAAGGGGTTCTGAGCGATGGCGGATGCGCTTGCGATCCAACCCGATGTCCGGTTCTTGAAGAGGGTGCTGGCTTCCGGGGGCGGCGATCTCAAGAAATGTTACCAATGCGCCACCTGTTCGGTAGCCTGCGAGCTGGCGCCGGAAGAATCTCCCTTTCCGCGCAAGCAGATGATGGAAGCGCAGTGGGGCCTGAAGGCACAACTCCTGTGCGACCCCGCCATCTGGCTCTGCCACAACTGCGGCAAGTGCACGGAGCGGTGCCCCCGCGGCGCCCGTCCGGGCGACGTTCTGGGAGCGGTCCGGCGCGAAGCCATCCGGCACTTCGCGTTTCCCGGTTGGATGGGCGCCCTGGTGGCCGATCCGAAATGGCTGCCCCTGCTGTTCCTCCTGCCGGCGCTGATCTTCGCCGCCGTTGCTTTTTGGGCGCCCAAGCCCGTGCCCGCGCCGCCCTTCGAATTCGGCAGCGTGTTCCCGGCGAGCGTGCTGGAGCCCCTTTTCTTCGCCATCTCCGGATTCGCCTTGCTGGCTTTCGCGGTAGGGGTTGTCCGTTTCGCGCGCGGCATCGGGGAGACACCTTCGGCGGGCTTCGGAGCCGCGCTCAAAGACATCGCCGCGCACCAGAGTTTCAAGCAATGCGACGACGCAAGCATGCGCCTGGCCCACCAGTTGACCATGTGGGGGTTTGCGGGTCTGGCCATGGTGGGCACGGCCACGGGCATCGGCACCATGGCGGGGGTCCTGCGCACCCCGCTTGCTCTGGAGAGCCCTCTCAAAATCTTCGCGAATCTGGCGGCGGCGGCATCCCTGGCGGGAGTCACGCTGCTCCTTGCCCGGCGCGTGGGCCGGCCGGCCAGCACCTATTTCGACTGGTTCTTTCTGGCGGCGCTGAGCGGCGTCGTCTTCACGGGAATTGCCGCGGAGCTTCTCAGGCTGGCGGAGGCCAGGGCGATGTACGGCGTCTACTTCGTCCACCTGGTGTTGATTTTTGGCCTGTTGCTCTACGCCCCCTACTCCAAGTTCGCGCACCTCGCCTACCGGACGGTGGCCATGGCAAGATCCAGGAAATTCAACGCACGTTCATAGGAGACCATATGGCTGAAAACGGAAAGCCGAAAACGAAGCTGCTGGACGAGCTCGAAAAAGGGCCCTGGCCGAGCTTCGTGACGGAGATCAAGAAAACCAGCGATGTCAGCCCGATGTGCGACGACCTGCTGGGGCAACTGGAACTCTCCTACGAGGAGAGAAAAGGCCACTGGAAGCACGGCGGCATCGTGGGCGTGCTTGGTTACGGCGGCGGCGTGATCGGGCGCTACAGCGACGTGCCGGAGGAGTTTCCGAAGGTCGCCCACTTCCACACGCTGCGCGTGAACCAGCCCTCCGGGTGGTTCTACACGAGCGACGCGTTGCGAACCCTCTGCGGCATCTGGGAGCGCCACGGCTCCGGCCTCACCAACATGCACGGGTCCACCGGGGACATCATCTTCCTGGGGACCAAGACGGACGAACTCGAGCCCACCTTCGCCGAACTCACGGCGGCCGGTTTCGATCTCGGCGGCTCCGGCTCCTGCATGCGGACGCCTTCCTGCTGCGTGGGTCCCGCGCGTTGCGAGTGGGCCTGCTACGACACCATGAAGCTCTGCTACGACTTCACGCAGGCCTACCAGGATGAACTGCATCGCCCGCCCTTCCCCTACAAATTCAAGATCAAGTGCGCCGGATGCGCCAACGACTGTGTGGCGGCGGCGGCGCGCGCGGATCTTTCCATCATCGGGATCTGGAAGGACGACATCCAGCAGGACGATGCCGCGGTGGCCGAATACGCGGCCGGCGGCCTGGACATCCAGAAGGATGTCTGCGACCGCTGCCCGAGCCGCTGCATGAATTGGGACGGGAAGAAGCTCACCATCGAAAACCGCGAGTGCGTCCGCTGCATGCATTGCATCAACGTGATGCCGAAGGCGCTGCGCCCGGGCAAGGAACGCGGTGCGGCAATTCTGATCGGCGCCAAAGCCCCCATCGTACAGGGCGCGCTGCTCTCCTCTGTGCTGATTCCTTTCGTCCCCGCCGAGGAGCTTTTCGAAACCATGAAGGAGCTGATCTCGCGGCTGTGGGAATTTTGGGACGAGTACGGCAAGAACCGCGAGAGGATCGGCGAGCTGATCCAACGCGTGGGGATGGCTAATTTCCTGGACGCTATCGGGCTGGATCCGGCGCCGGAAATGGTCACCGCGCCGCGGGACAATCCTTACATTTTTTTCCAGAACAAGGACCAGAAATGAGCCAGGAGGCGAGAAAATGACAGCACCACCGAAACGCATCACCGACATTGGACCGCCGCATTACGAGAAGTACCTGCCGCCGGTCGTCAAGCGGAATTACGGACAGTGGAAGTATCACGAGACCCTCGCCCCGGGCGTGCTCTGCCATGTTGCCGAGTCGGGCGAAAAGCTCTATACGGTCCGGGCTGGCTCGCCGCGCCTGCTGAGCGTCCACACCATCCGCCTCTTCGCCGACCTGGCGGATAAGCACTCGGGCGGCTATCTGCGCTTTACCAGCCGCAACAACGTGGAGTTTCTGCTCGAAGACCCGGCGCATATCGAGCCGCTGATCCAGGACCTGAAGGCCGCTGGCTACCCGGTGGGCGGAACCAACGCCAGCATCAGCAACATCGTCCACACCCAGGGCTGGGTGCACTGCCACTCTTCGGCCACGGACGCCTCCGGCCTCGTGAAGTGCATGATGGATGCGCTCTTCCCCTATTTCGTGGAGGAAAAGCTGCCCGCCAAGCTGCGCATTGCGGTCGCCTGCTGCCTGAACATGTGCGGCGCGGTGCACTGTTCCGATATCGCGGTACTGGGCATCCACCGCAAGCCGCCCAAGATCCGGCACGATGTGCTGCCCAAAGTCTGCGAGGTGCCGACGCTGATCGCTTCGTGTCCGACAGGCGCCATCCGGCCGGCTACCGTCAGCGGCAAACAGTCCGTGGAAGTCCTCGAAGAGCAGTGCATGTTCTGCGGAAACTGCTACACCGTTTGCCCGGCCATGCCGCTGAACGATCCGGAGAACGACGGCATTTCCATCTGGGTCGGCGGCAAGGTGAGCAACGCTCGCAGCACGCCCAAATTCACCAAACTGGCGATTCCCTATCTGCCGAACCATCCGCCGCGCTGGCCCGAAGTGGTGAACGCGGTGACCAACATCGTAGAGGTCTATGCTTCCCACGCCCGCAAGTTCGAACGCATGGGCGAGTGGATCGAGCGCATCGGTTGGCCGCGGTTCTTCCAGTTGACCGGGATCGAGTTCACCCGCTACCACCTGGATGACTTCAAGAACGCGGGGATGACGTACGCGCGCTCCGCGCACCTCCGTTTCTAGGAAAGCGAGGCCCAGGATGAGCCCGAAATCGGCTGAGAATCCGGAACAACTCACCACGATCCTGAAAAACTGGCAGGACCTCGAAACCGCCACCATCACGCACACCAGCGCGGTGATCGCCAAGACGAAGAACCCGCTGATACGCCTGGTGATGGAGATCATCCGCCAGGACTCGGAAATGCATTACCGGGTCCAGCAGGTGTTGCTCGACAGTCTCGAACAGCAGGCTTTCACGCTGACCCCCGAAGAGCTGGCCGACATCTGGGACATGGTCGAGAAACACGCCGAGATGGAGAAACAAACCATCGAACTGGCCGAGGCGGCCCGGAAGAACTGCCGCCTCTTCGTCCAGCGCCACCTGCTCACCTACCTGATCGAAGACGAGAAGAAGCACGACCGGCTGCTTGGCCAACTCGAGGATTTCAAGCGCAACATTTACCCGTATGCCTAGGAACCTGAGCTATGCCGCTGTTTAAAGAAGTCAAGAAGCCGGTGATCAAGGCCGCGGCGCCGGCCGGGGCGGAGATCAGTCCGCTACGGCCGGCTTACGTCCCTAAGGCGCCGCCCTGCGCGGGCGGCTGCCCCGGCGGAACGGATATCCGCGGCTGGCTGACCACCATTGCGCAGGCCGAGGCTTACGGGCGCACTTCCGAAGAAGCGTACCGCATCGCCTGGGGGATGATCACGGAGCGGAATCCGTTTCCTGCGGTGTGCGGACGCGTCTGTCCGCACCCCTGCGAGGACGCCTGCAACCGGCGCGCGAAAGACGGCGCCGTGGCCATCAACGCGCTGGAGCAGTTTGTCGGAGATTTCGGAGTCGCGCAGGGCCTGAAGCTTTCCCGGCTCACCAGTGAAACGCGCGCCGAGAGCGTGGCGATCATCGGCGCCGGGCCGGCAGGGCTTTCCTGCGCCTACCAGCTCGCCCGGCGGGGATATCCCGTCACTCTGTTTGAGGCCTTCGGCCGGCCGGGCGGCATGCTGCGCTACGGCATCCCCGAGTACCGCTTGCCGCGCGAAGTCCTGGACGCGGAGATCGACCGCATCCTGGATCTGGGTATCGAACTGAAGTGCAACACGGTCGTCGGAAAGGATATCCCGCTGGAGGAACTGCGCAGCCGGTACCGGGCCATCTTCGTGGGAGTGGGAGCCCACAGCGGCATCAAACTGCGGATTCCCGGCGAGGATGCGCCGAATGTCCTGACCGGCACAGCGTTTCTGAACCGCGTCAACAGCGGCGAGGAGGTCCGCCTCGGCGGTAAGGTGCTGGTCATCGGCGGCGGCGATACCGCCATCGACTCGGCCCGCGTCAGCAAGCGGCTGGGAGCTGAGGTAACGATCCTGTACCGCCGCTCACGCGCCGAAATGCCGGCTATCAAGCCGGAAATCGAAGGCGCGCTCGAGGAGGGTATCGCCATTGAGTTCCTGACCGCGCCTGTCGAGGTTCTTCGCAGAAACGGGGAGGCGGTCGGCCTGCGCTGCATCCGCATGGATCTTGGCGAGCCGGACGCTTCCGGCCGCCCCCGGCCCGTGCCGCGCCCCGGCTCCGAATTCGATCTTGAAGCTACCACCATCATTGCGGCCATCAGCCAGGAGCCGCAACTCGCCGGACTCGACCTCGCCCGCAATGGGGCCAAGTGGATTCCCACGAATGACGCGGCCGTGCCCGGTGCGGAGGGGGTCTTCGCCGGAGGGGACAGCGTAGAACTGGGGCTGGTTACCATTGCCATCGCCCAGGGCCGCTTTGCCGCCGAAGCCATCGACGCCTGGATCCGCAACAAGCCTCTCGAAAAGCCGGCCCCGGTTGCCTGCATCACGCCGGACCGCGTGAAGCTCGATTGGTACCAACCTGCCGAACGCCACGAGCGCGCACACGTCCCCGTGGAGCAGCGCTCCGCCGGCACCGAGATCCAGATGGGACTCGGCGAAGCCGAGGCGCTGGCTGAGGCCAAACGGTGCATGTCCTGCGGCATGTGCATGGATTGTGAAACCTGCTGGATGTACTGCACCAACAACTGTTTTGTGAAGCTGCCCAAGGGCGAACATTACAAAGTCAAGCTGGAGCTGTGCAACGGCTGCAAGAAATGCGCCGAAGCCTGCCCCTGCGGATATTTAGAAATGAACTAATTCACCAGGAGGTGTGACGTGCCGGTATTCGAAGTCCATGGCAGGACATACGATGTCGATGAAGACGGTTTTCTGCAGGAGCCCTCGGTCTGGAATCAGGACGTGGCCGCCGATTTTGCGACTTCCGAGGGGGTCGCCGAGCTGACTGACGCTCACTGGAAAGTGATCAACTATCTGCGGAACTACTACCTGCAGTTCGGGATCGCCCCCATGATCCGCAAGCTGTGCAAGGAGACCGGCTTCAAGCTGAACGAAATTTACCAGTTGTTCCCGTCCGGACCAGCCAAAGGAGCCTGCAAGCTGGCGGGTCTTCCGAAACCCACGGGCTGCGTATAGCCGGAGGCGGACGGTGGAGAGCAAGGAACTGATCGGCGAAGCCTGGTTCGAGCGGGTTTTGCGCGCCTACCCGCCGCAAGGCGCCAAGTTCCTGGGTACGGAGCCCGATCCGTTCCGTAATCCCGCGGGCCATACCATCCGCCAGGCGCTCCGTACGCTGCTGGACGAACTGTATCAGGACATGGACCGGGACCGTGTCACGCAGGCGCTGGATTCTCTGATGCAGATCCGCGCGGTGCAGGGCGTGGCCCCCAGCCTGGCCCTGGAGTTCCTCTTCCAGTTGAAGGAGATTGTGCGAGCCCAGGCCGGCGGCGCGGACTGGGACCTGATGAATGGCCGGATCGATGATCTCGCCCTGATCGCGTTTGACCTTTACATGAAGTACCGGGAGAGAACGTACGAAGCGCGGGCCAACGAGGCGCGGCGCCGCGTCTTCCTGCTGGGACGGCGCCTGATGGCCGATGCGCCGCCGGCCTGGCCGGAGCGAGGTGGGCGTTGAAAACATCCCTTTCCGCACTCTCCCTGGTACTCGCAATAGCGCTCGCCGCAGCCGCCGCAAGCCGGTTCGTCTGGCTCCTGCCGCTGCTGGCCGTGGCTCTTCCGTACGGTACCCTGGCGATCTTTCTGGCCGGGTTAAGCTGGCGCGTGGTTTGCTGGTCGCGGTCACCCGTGCCTTTCCGCATTCCAACGGTTTGCGGCCAGCAGAAGTCGCTGGCCTGGATCAAGTCCGCCCGGCTCGAAAGCCCGCACTCCACGCCCGGCGTCGTGGCCCGCATGGCCCTCGAGATTCTGTTGTTCCGCAGTCTTTTCCGCAACACGCGGTCGCGGCTCGAGGACGGCCCCAGGCTGATTCAGAGAGAGGCCAAATGGCTCTGGCTCGGCGCACTGGCCTTCCATTGGTCCCTGCTCATCATCCTGCTCCGGCATCTGCGCTTCTTCGTGGAACCGGTTCCTAAGGTCGCGGTGCTTCTGGAAAACCTGGACGGCTTTTTCCGGATCGGTGCGCCGGTGCTGCTGGTGACGGATGTGGTGGTGCTGGCGGCTCTCCTCTATCTGCTGCAGCGGCGCTTCCGCGATCCCCAGGTGCGATTTATCTCCCTCTTCACCGATTACTTCGCGCTGCTCCTCCTGTTGGGAATCGCGGCGACCGGCGTGTGGATGCGCTACTTTGCGCGGGTCGACGCGGTAGCCGTCAAACAGTTCGTGCTCTCGCTCACTATCTTCGCACCGGCCTTGCCCAAGAATCCCGGCCCGCTCTTTTTTGCACACTTCGCGCTGGCCGGCACTCTGGCCGCCTATCTGCCGTTCAGCAAACTGATGCACATGGGCGGAGTCTTCCTCAGCCCCACCCGTAACCTGGCCAACAACAACCGGAGGAAGCGCCACATCAATCCTTGGAACTATCCCGTGAAGGTCCATACCTACGAAGAGTGGGAGGCGGAGTTCCGCGACAAGCTCGAAGCGGCCGGCCTGCCGGTCGAGAGGCCCTGAGCCATGTCCCAGCCGAAACCGGAACAACTCGTCCAGATCCAGTACGGGCCGCAGCCGCGCGACTGGATGGATCCGGCGGTCGAATTCCGCAAGGGCACCTTCTGCTACAGCGCCCTGGCCAAAAACCTGAACTATCTCGGATTGCCCAACGCTCGCGACTGGCAACCCTTCGACGAGGACTGGAAGCTTCCACCGGATTGGAAGCGCATCATCCTCGACGGCATGAAGGAGCGGCTCGAAAAGTTCCGCTCCTTCCGGCTTTTTATGGATATCTGCGTGCGCTGCGGCGCGTGCGCCGATAAGTGCCACTTCTTTCTTGGCTCGGGCGACCCCAAGAACATGCCCGTCCTGCGCGCCGAACTGATGCGCAGCGTGTATCGCCGCTACTTCACCCTCGCCGGCCGCCTGCTGGGCAGGCTGGCCGGCGCGCGCGACCTCACCGAAGACGTCATCAAGGAGTGGTTCTACTACTTCTACCAGTGCACGGAGTGCCGCCGTTGCTCGGTCTTCTGCCCCTACGGAATCGATACCGCGGAGATCACTATGATCGGCCGCGAATTGCTGAACCTCATCGGCTGCAACATCAACTGGGTGCTGGAGCCCGCGGCCAACTGCTTCCGCACCGGCAACCACCTGGGCGTGCAGCCCCATGGCTTCAAAGACAGCGTGGACTTCGCCGTGGACGAACTCGAGGAACTCACCGGCATCCGGGTGGACGCTTCCATCAACCGCAAGGGCGCCGAAGTGCTTTTCATTGTGCCGTCGGCCGACTATTTCGGGACGCCTCACTACTATACGTTCCTGGGCTACCTGGCTCTGCTGCACGAGATCGGCCTCGACTACACGTTCAGCGCCTTCGCTTCCGAAGGCGGTAACTTCGGCCTGTTCAATTCTCACGAGATGATCAAGCGGCTCAACGCCAAGGTGTACGCGGAGGCCCGGCGGCTCGGGGTGAAGTGGATCCTGGGCGGCGAGTGCGGTCACATGTGGCGCGTCCTGCACCAGTACATGGACACCATGAACGGCCCCGCGGACTTCCTGGAAGTGCCCGTCTCGCCTGTCACCGGAACGCGATTCGAGCATGCCCGGTCCACGAAGATGGTGCACATCTGCGAGTTCACCGCCGACCTCATTCACAACGGCAAACTCCGGCTCGATCCCTCGCGCAACGACCACTGGACGGTGACTTTCCACGATTCCTGCAACCCGGCGCGCGCCATGGGTCTGCTGGAGGAGCCGCGCTACATCCTGCGAAGCGTCTGCAACCGGTTCCACGAGATGCCCGAGAACACCATCCGCGAGCAGACCTTTTGCTGCGGGAGTGGTTCGGGGCTGGGCACCGATGAGAACTTCGAAATGCGCATGCGCGGCGGTCTTCCCCGCGCCAACGCGGTGAAGTACGTCCACCAGCGGCACGGTGTGAACCTGCTCGCCTGCATCTGCGCCATCGACAAGGCCACCCTGCCGCCGCTGCTCGAGTACTGGGTGCCCGGAGTGGAGGTCGCCGGCGTTCACGAATTGGTGGGCAACGCCCTGGTCATGCGCGGCGAGCGCCCGCGGCTCACGGATCTGCGGGGTGAACCGGCGACGCAGGCGGAGGCGGTGCATGCGTGATCGCGCCATCATCTGGTCGGGCCTGGCGATGTTTCTGTTGTTCGCCACGTTCCCCTTCTGGCACAACCTCTCTGCGGCAGTCACCTCCAAAGGACCGAATCCCGTGCTGCCTGCCAACGCCAGGCAGTGCGTGGCGCCCGTGGAGTACATGAAGACCTCGCATATGACCCTGCTTCTCGATTGGCGCGAGCAGGTCGTCCGGCAGGGCAGGCGCGAATTTACGGCCTTCAACGGGCAGCGTTACAACATGAGCCTCACTTCCACGTGTTTGGAGCAATGCCATAGCTCCGGCAAAGCCCAGTTCTGCGACCGCTGCCACGACTACGCGGCCGCATCGGTACCCTGCTGGGACTGCCACGTGGATTTCAAATCCACCCTGCGGAGCGCGAAATGAGCCTCACCAGACAGTCTTTCCTGCGCCTGAGCGGGCTATCGTTTGTGGCGGCCTGCGCGCGCAAGCTGCGGAGCGCGGTGGCCCCGGCCCGCTGGGGAATGGTGGTGGACGTGGCCCAGTGCCTGAAACAGCCAAACTGCACCAAGTGCATCGCCGCGTGCAATCAGGCCCACAATATCCCGTCGATTCCCGACCCACGCCGCGAGGTTCGCTGGATCTGGAAGGACTCCTTTCAGCACGGTTTCGGCATCGAGGACGACTACGCCCAGATATCCGCCGCGCCCCTGATGCTCCTGTGCAACCACTGCGACAATCCCCCCTGCGTGCGGGTCTGCCCGACGCAAGCCACCTGGAAACGTGAAGACGGAATCGTGGCCATGGACTGGCACCGCTGCATCGGCTGCCGGTATTGCATGGCCGCCTGTCCGTACGGCTCCCGCAGCTTTAACTGGATGGACCCGCGCCCCTACATCCGCACCGTGAATCCCGAGTTTCCCACGCGCACCAAGGGCGTGGTGGAAAAGTGCAATCTGTGCAGCGAGCGGCTGGTTGCCGGCCAGCCCCCGGCCTGTGTGGAGGCGTGCCCGGAAAAGGCGCTGGTCTTCGGCAACCTGGCCGACCCTCACTCGGCCATCCGCGAGTTGCTCCGGACGCGCCGCGCGGTGCGGCGCAAGCCTGAGCTGGGGACGCGGCCGCAGGTCTTTTACATCGTGTGATCCGTCATGTTCATGTTTGAGAAGGCGCTCACTGGCAGCCGCGGGTACCGGCTTTGGATCCTCGGTCTTCTTCTGCTGATCACCGCCGGCTTGGCTTGCTATCTTCTCCAGCTCCGGTACGGCCTGGCCATCACGGGCATGAGCCGCGATGTGTCCTGGGGCCTGTACATCGCCCAGTTCACTTTTCTGGTGGGGGTGGCCGCATCCGCCGTAATGGTGGTGCTCCCTTACTATCTGCACCATTTCCAGGAATTCGCCCGCATCACCATACTCGGCGAGTTCCTGGCGGTGGCCTCGGTCACCATGTGCATGCTGTTCATCTTCGTGGACATGGGGCAGCCCGCGCGCGTCTTCAACGTCCTCCTCTACCCCACTCCCCACTCCCTGATGTTCTGGGACATGATTTCCCTGGGCGGCTACCTGGTGCTGAATGCCGTCATCGCGCTGGTCACACTGCGCACGGAGCGTGAGGGCGTCCCGCCGCCGGGCTGGATCCGGCCGATCATCCTGCTCTCGATGCCGTGGGCGGTCAGCATTCACACCGTGACTGCGTTCCTGTATTGCGGACTACCCGGGCGTCCGCTCTGGCTCACCGCGATCCTGGCGCCGCGCTTCCTGGCGTCGGCTTTCGCCGCCGGTCCCGCGCTCCTGATCCTGCTCTGCATGCTGGTCGGAAGGCTCACCAAGTCGCCGCCCGGCCGAGGCGCCCTGCGCAAGCTGGGTCTCATTGTCACCTATGCCATGGTGATCAACGTGTTCTTCGTGCTGATGGAACTCTTCACCGCGTTCTACAGCGCGATACCTGAAGACGAGCAGCCCCTGCGTTACCTGTTCACCGGATTGCAGGGACACAGGCCCTTGGTGCCCTGGATGTGGATATCCATGGCGCTGGCCGCAGCATCGCTGGTGCTGCTCATTGTGCCGCGCTGGCGGCAGGACGACAAACTGCTGGCGATGGCCTGCGGCATGGTCTTTTTCTCTCTGTGGATCGACAAAGGCATCGGCCTGATTGTGGCCGCCTTCGTGCCTTCGCCGCTCGGCGCGGTAACAGCATACGCGCCATCCCTCCCGGAGGTGCTGATTTCGCTGGGCATCTGGGCCATCGGCGCCTTCATCCTTACCCTTCTCTATAAAATCGCGCTTTCCGTGCGCGGCGATTCGCTATTCGCCCCCGATGTCGCTCTAGTGGAGGTTGCTAAGTGAAGAAGGGAATGACGGAAGACTGGCTCGCCGTCTATATCGGCCTGTTGATTTTCGCGCTCTCGCTCGCGGGCTTCTTCGGCGGCGACCTTCTCGGGTGGGCCGTCACGACCTCGGTCTGGACCAGTGTGTCCAAGGCGCTGGCTCCGGCCTCGAAAGCCTATGCGGCCCTCGGGGGCGTCGCGTCACTCCTCGCCACCTATGTCTTCCTGCTGGCGTTGCTGACGCTGGGCGCGAAGGCTCTCCGTCTCGAGCCCCTGCGCTTTGCCAAGGGGTTTACCTTCGTGTTCTTTGCCGGCTACCTGTCCTGGATTGCTGGGAGCTGGGCCTACATCGCCGCCACCGCCGATAAGCGCGCGGCGCTCGGCATTGGCTGGTCGCTGAATCTCACCAACGAAGCCGGCTTCATCGTCGCGCTGCTGGCCGGCTTGTTCGTGGGCAATTTCGTTCCGTACGCCTCCTCCCGCATCAAAGAGGCCATCCGGCCGGAACTGTATGTCAAGACGGGGATCGTGATCCTGGGCGGGATGTTGGGAATTACGGCCGCCGAACAGACGGCACTGGCCACGTCCATGATGTTTCACGGGCTGTGCGCCATCGTGGCGGCCTACCTTATATATTGGGCCGTAGTCTACTACGTCGCCCGTCAGTACTTTGGCTTCAGCCGGGAGTGGGCCGCACCGCTGGCGTCCGGGATTTCCATCTGCGGCGTCTCGGCGGCGATCGCAACGGGCTCGGCCATCAAAGCCAGGCCGGTGGTGCCGGTCATGGTTTCCTCGCTGGTGGTGATTTTCGCGGTGGTCGAACTGCTGCTCCTGCCATTTGTGGCGCAAGCGTTCCTGTATCGCGAGCCCCTGGTGGCGGGCGCGTGGATGGGCTTGGCCGTGAAGACGGACGGCGCCGCCGTCACCAGCGGAGCCATCGCCGAAGCCCTGATCCGGGCCAAGGCAGCGGCCAATGGCAGTCTCTATCAGCCCGGCTGGATTCTAGGCGCCAGCACCACGGTGAAGGTTTTCATCGACGTATTCATCGGCGTTTGGGCGTTCGTTCTGGCCTGGATCTGGTCCGCCAAGATCGAGCCGAAGCCCGGCGAAAAGGTCAGAGCCTTCGAGATTTGGGAGCGCTTCCCCAAGTTCGTGCTCGGGTACCTCGCCACCTTTGTCTTGATCCTGGCGGTCGCGGTGGCGGCGCCCGTCCTGATTCCCAAGGCCAAGTCCGCCATGGGGCAGGCCAACGTCTTTCGCGGAATTTTCTTTGTCATGACCTTCTTCACCATCGGCGTGGTCTCCGACTTCAGGAGGCTGTGGGAGGAGGGCATCGGCAAGCTGGCGGTCGTCTATGTTCTGTGCTTATTCGGCTTCATCATCTGGGTCGGGCTCGCGATTTCGTGGATCTTCTTCCACGGCGTGAGGCCTCCGTTAATCCAGGGGTAGACAATGCCGGAACCGAAACTCGCCGAAGAACTGAAAAAGATGCAGCGGGAGCCGCTGCTGCCCATCGAGAAGAAGCTCATCACGCGAAGCATCCTGCTGGGACTCTTCCTCGTGGCCGTGCTGGCTTGGACCAGCCAGGTGCTGTTCCGCAACTGAAGCGGTGGGGACCTGCAATGACTTTCCCGGTTTCCGGGGTCCATTGCCCGTTATGGCTGCCGCCGGGCGTAGCCTTTGCGATTGTCCCGCTTATGATTGACAGCTATCCGGCCGGCGGCATCCGGTTTGCGCCGGAGCGCTGGCTGCGGGGATTTCTCGGGTTGGTTTTGGTGGGCGTGGCTTTCTCCTACCTTGCCACGCCGCTGGCCGCGCAATGCATCGTGGAAAGTCCGGGGGGCAGCCGGTGGAGCTCCAACCGCCCGCCCGACGCCGACGTCCCGGCCGCCAAGTTCTCTCCGCTCGCGGAGGTCAACGATGCTCTGCCCCGATGGCTCTGCTTCACTGCCGGCTATCGTGCCCGGCTGGAGGGAGACAGCGCCGGTAACTTTCAAGCGGGCAATTCCGACTCATACCTGTTGACCCGCTTTCGGCTGGGTGTCGCCATCCGCCCGGCACGCTGGGTCAGGGCATATGTGGAACTCCAGGACGCCACCGCCTTTTGGAACCCCCCCCCGCTGTTGCCCCCCTACCAGAGCACCTGGGACCTGCGGCGGGCCTTCGTCGATTTGGGCGATCCCGAGCAGGACCCCATCAGCCTGCGCGTGGGCCGGCAAGATATCGCTTTCGGCCACCTCCGGCTGGTCGGAACCTCCTACTGGCGCAATGCTTCCCGCGGTTGGGATGCCGCCATGCTGGTGGTCAACCGGGACCGTTTCCGGGTGAATGCCTGGGCCGCCTCCCCCGTCATCGCCACCGCCAACGGACTCAGCCATCACCAGCAAGGCAACAACTTTCACGGCGTTTATTCGAGCTTCCGGGACGTGATTCGCGGCTCCGTCCTGGAGCCCTACGTCTTCTGGCGTCTGTCCCCTGGTTTTCGCACCGAATCCGGGGCGCCCGGGAAGCTCGACGAGAAGATCGCCGGGCTGCGCTGGGCCGGCGCTGTGTCACGCTTCGACTACGACGCGGAAACCGCCGTGCAAACCGGATGGCTCGGCACCGATACGCTCCGCGCATGGGCCTGGAGCGCTATTTTGGGCTACACCGTGCCCACTTCGCTTCTGAAGCCCCGGTTTTTTGTGAAGTATGACTTCGCTTCCGGCGACCGAAATCCGGCTGATGGCCGGCGGGGCACCTTTGACCAGCTTTATCCGAATATCCACGACCATCATGGGCTGGCCGACCAGGTCGCCTGGCAGAACCTGAAGTCGTATCGCGCGGGCGTGAGGGTGTCGGTGCGCCGCAACTGGATGTGGGCCGCGGCGTACAACGACTGGTGGCTCGCGAGCGCCAACGACGCGTTTTACAACGCCGCCGGCATCGTGGTGGCGCGGGACCCGCGCGGCATGTCCGGCACCCACATCGGGCGGGAATACGATTTGCAGAGCTCGTATCGATATGACCGGCACCTGGAATTCGGAGTAGGCGTAGGCTATATCCAATCCGGGGATTTTCTGCTGCGCACGAATCACGCCCGCTCGTACCTGTATCCCTACCTGATGTTGAACTATAACCTGTTGTGAAGCGCGGGCACACCCCTTAGACCCCTAGAACCAGATCCTTGACTCCGAATAATGAAGGATTGATAATCATCACGGACGTGCGGATTGAGGCTCCCGGGCGGAAACTATGGTCCGCAGAGAGGGGGTGAAGACATGGCCATAATCACGATTTCCAGAGGAACGTTCGGCGGCGGCAAGCGGCTGGCCGAATGCTTGAGCAAGACGCTCGGATACAACTGCATCGATCGGGATGTGCTGGCGGGAAAGGTCTCTACGGCACGGGTGTCGCAACACGACATTCTTGCAGCCCTGGACGAACCCCCGGCTGTACCCGGCAGATTCAACCACAAGAGGTATCTCTATCTGGCGTTGATCCAGGCGGCCCTCATGGAGGAGGCCCGCGGCGGAAAAGCCGTCTATCATGGGCTTGCCGGCCAACTGCTGCTCAAGGGAGCTCCCACCCTTCTGCGCCTGCGAATCGTGGCGCCGCTGGAGCTTCGCATCTGCATGGCGCAGGAGCAGCTAAGCCTCAAACGCGAGGAAGCCATTACGTATATCGGAAAGATGGACCAGGATCGCCGCCGCTGGGCCCAGTTTCTTTACGGGGTGGATTGGGGAGATCCGGGACTCTACGACCTGGTGATCAACCTGGAGAACATCAGCGTCGAACAGGCATGCTCACTCGTGGCGGGGATGGTCGAGGACCCCGCCTTCGAGTTTTCGCCGGCACGTCAGGCGCAAATGAACGATCTTGCCCTTGCCAGCCGGGTGCGCGCCCAGTTGGCGCTGGATCCCTTCACCTCCAATCTGGAGGTCGATGTGGAGGCCCATGGAGGAACTGTGTCGATCCAGGGAAGCCTGTTCGAACAGACCGAGCACGTCGAGCGCGTCGCCGAGGCGATATGTGGGGCTGGCAAGGTGACGATTCAGGACCTTGCTCCCGTGGGGGACGTCTAAAGTCCGTACACCTTCGTCAGCTACCGCACCAGCCATCTTTCCATCCAAGGATACGCCGCCGCGAACCCTGTCAATGCCATTCCCACTCGATGTAGCCGGGCCTCACGTCGGTCATGGCGTTCACGATCAATTCCACCAGGCCCCCATACAGAATGCGGTTCTTCTCCCAGAGATTGTAATAGGCGAGCATGTCGCGAAACTGCCCCTTGCAATTGCTGCAAGGCGCGCATAAATACTTCGGCACGGATGGGTCCAGACAATCGGCGAACGCGTTCAGGATCTGTTCGAGTTTCTTCCTGCCCGAGACATGGAACCGCCAGTCCGGGAAGTTGTTGCCGCTCATGATGGCAAACCCGCTTCCTCCGCCGCAGCAATAGTTGTCTACGCCGTGGGGCTCCATCTCGCGGAACCGGGGGCAGATCTTGCGCAAAATCTCTCGCTGGGGCTCTACGACGCCCATGAGACGCACCAGGTTGCAGGGATCGTGCAGTGTGACGGGGAAATCGTTCCGGTCCGGATCGAGCCCCAAGCGGCCGCTCATGACGATATCGCGCAGCAACGTCATGGAACTCTCCCGCGGGATGCTCAGATCTCCCAGCAGCACCCGGTCCGCGATCACGGAAAGTGCTTTGTGGGCGTGGCCGCACTCGGCCAGCACGATTTTCCTGACCCCCAGCTTGCGGGCCGCCTGCGCGTGCTTCAGAGCCACGCGCGCGAACTGGGCGTCGTCGTACCAGAGACCGTAGTTGATGGAATCGTAGCCCGCCAGCTCCGAAGAGAGAGTCCACTTGACACCGGCGGCGTTCAGGATCAGAGCGAAGGCGCCCGGATTTTCAGGCCACGCCAGGATCTCGCCGGCATTGTGGATCAGGAGGATGTCGGCGCCCTCCACGTCCCAGGGCGTTTCCACCTGGATGCCGGTCTTCTCGCTGGTGTCTTCGTCGATGAACCGGATGTTGTCCTTCACCACCTCCGCGTTCATGCCGGTGGACGACCCGGCTTTCAGTTGCAGCATGGATCCGGTGTCGTGGAGTTCCTTGGCCGCGATGCCCATCTCCTGGCTGAAAAGCTTGCGGAGTTCGTGGGCTACCAGGCCGTTATCGGCGCCGATGGGGCACGTTTGCGCGCAACGGCGGCAGAGATTGCACCGGTAGGAGAGCTCGGCCAGGCGGGCCACCAGCGGCCAGTTCAGCTGGATAGCCCCGTGCTGCAGGCTCGAAAGCAGGCCGCCGTGCTTCACATACTGGAAATACAGCCGGCGCAGGACTTCGGAGCGGAACGTGGGCCGGTACAACTCGTTCCGCCCGCTGGCCTCGTAGATGTGGCAGGCTTCGGAGCAAGTCTGGCACTTTGCACAATGCTCCATGGTCAGCAGAAGCGGCTGTAAGAACGTCCAGTTGTTCTCCCGGGTGAACAGTTTCTCGAGGCCGGAGAGGAATTTCGCCACCAGTTGAGCTTCCTCTTCCTTGGTCTGGGGCTGCGGGAGGTTGAGCGCGCAGGTGTCGTCGAGGCCACACTCGTATTTCTCCCTGGTGTGGGGTGCGAGCGCGGTCCAGTTGTGATACTTCGAAGGGTCCTCCAGAGGAGGAGGCAGACGCATCAGGTCCTCGTTTTCGAGGTGCGCGAGAGGCGTCCGTCCGGGACGGGACATGTCGCCGAGTTTCACCGCTTCCTTCATTTCCCGGCTCCCACGGACGGATTGGTGGCCGCAATATCCGCCCAAGTCCTGGCGCCGTCCGCCCCAATGTGACGCGCCGCCCACGTAGGCCTGAAAGTCAGGTAACCCGCGAATCTCCTCTGGATTTCCGCGCTCTGCGCCGTGGGAAGATCGTCCCAGCGAATGTTGTGGTACAGGAAATACTTGGCGATGAAGTGGGACATGTGCGTCAGAGGGATGTAGCCGACCAGCAACGCCCCCAGCACGAGGCCCGCACTGAGTACGCCCGGCACAGGGATCGCCGTGTCAAACCTCAACAGCCCGCAGGCAAGCGCCAGCGCACCCGGCCCACCGGGACCGCGCAGCAGGTAGCCGGCCGCCAGTGCTCCCAAAGCGGCAATGAAGAAGGCCAGGTTAAAGATGTCGCCCGGCGCCGTGTAGTTTTTGAGGTTGGGGTCGCTCAGCCGGTCATGCAGCAGGCCCGCCGCGCCGATGATGGCCATCACCGCACCGCACAACCCGGTCGCCGTGTACAGGGTGTGCAGTACAGCACCCACGAAGCCAGCCAAAAGGGACGGGAGCAGGATCGTCCCTAGCGCGGCGACGGCCAGCAGCGCTATGGTTCCGGCCAGGAGATACAAGCCGAAGTGAAACACGAAGGAGCGGTACCACAGTTTGCGGTTGAATTCCCGCAGAGCCTTGAGGAAAAGCATCTCCGGGATCATCACTTTCAATTCCCCGGCAAAATTGACTTTGCGCGGCTTCGTCCACCAGTCCGGCACCTCGAAGTAGGAGCCGCCATGCCTGGCCCGCTCCGCCTCTTCGTGCGGTACCGGATAGAGTTCCCAGCGCAGGTGGGCTGGCAGTTTGGCATAACGAACAGCCCGCAGCACACTGGCCACAACAAATACCAGCACGCCCGCGTAGATGATGCCATAGATAGAGGCGGTCATTAGTTCCCTCCGAGGTCTGATGAGAAGGACCGGGACGATCCGCAGGGCATCCCCCTCCCAAACCGGGTCGCGGGTTGATTCGCTTTCTGCTCCACGGGCACGGAAGCGTCGTTCGGCGCGGCCGCACCGCTGCTCCTGGTCGCCAAGTCTTCCAGTGTCTGGCTGGCTAGGGTTCTGACGATCCGCTCGTTCAGCATTCGCCATATCCCAATTGCCTCACATCGTGAAGAGCGGTCGCAGTAGTTCGGGTCCACCGAACAGTCGATGATGCAGACGGGACCGTCCACCGCCTCCACGATGTCCAGTACCTTAATCTCTGCCATAGGCCGACCCACTAGATATCCGCCTTTGTTCCCCCAGACACTACGGAGCAGAGCCGCGTTTCGGAGGGGAATGGTCAACTGGGAAAGATAGATTTTGGACAGGCCTTGCCGTTCCGCAACCTCTCGAAGGGGCACCGCCCCCGCCGAGGCATGCTTGGCGATATCGACCATCAGCCGGACCGCGTATCGGACTCGGGCGCTGACCGTCATGCCATGGGCGACGATGGATTAGCGAATCCATCGTCTCGCTCATTATTGAAGCATAACCACCTGCACCAGTCAACGATAAACAGCCCTTTTAATCCCGGAATTGGATAAAAACAACCATGGACCGCGTTGCGCCGCGAGCCAGGGGGCCGTCGGCGGCGACCCCACGGTCACCACTCATTTTCTGGCCATGGGTTTCACGCCGGAAGCGGGTTCAGTACGTGTGACCATCATGGTCACTGCTGTTTTCACCGGTGACCAGATTTGCCGCGTAGAAGCGCCTGCGATGGGTATAGCTGGCGCGGTAATCGACTGCTTCCGGGCACCTAACCGATCCGGGAGATCAGTTCCGTGCAGACGTACCGTTTCCGACGAAGCCTAGGAGAACCCGTAACTGATCCGGAGACAATTGCCGGTACTGGAAGCACGTGTGACACGTCTGCACTATTTGCCGGTCCGGTGAGTAAAAGTGCCACAGCACCACAACCTCAGGGCTCGTGCATAGTCCTGAGGTGAACATTTCGGCAAAAGACTGCTGGCCGGATTTGGTAAGGCCCGGCACAGCACGTTAGGCCCGCGCAGACTTCGGCCGCACATCCCGGTCCGGAACCATCCCAAACGCAGGTGAGATCCCGCACCAGAATCGCGTGTGACCGTGACGCCCGGCCCATTTGGCGCGAGGCAGGCAGGAACGAGCCCAGCCGGTGGATATTGAATTGCCATGCAGAGGAATGTTGACTGAACTTCTGAACACGCCTGAAACAGACGAAATTCACAACTACGGATATGTTGCTTAGAACCTATTTAGTCGGCACGGTCTGCACAGTGGCAGTATTCGCCGTGGTCATGCGGGCTGCCGAGGGACCTGGGAACGCTCCCAAACCGGCCAAGCCATTGAGCGCGCCGGCCGCGGCGGAATACGTCCTGGGCCCTGGCGATCAAATCACCATCTGGGCGTTGGGCATGGAGGAGATTTCGGATAAACCGGTAAGAATAGACACCGGCGGGTATGTGGATTTGCCGGTACTGGGGCGCGTACATGCCGCAGGGCTCACCACCAGCCAACTGGGGGAGAACATCAAGAAGCTGTTGCGCGCCGACGTGAAAGAGCCGCAGGTGGCCGTTAATATCGTAGATTTTGCCAGCCAGCCGGTTTCCGTAATCGGCGCGGTCAACAAACCCGGCATATACCAACTGCAGGGCAGACGGTCGCTGGTCGAAATGTTATCGCTGGCCGAAGGGCCGCGGCAAGACGCAGGCTACAAAGTTCGTATAACGCGCCAGTTGCAGTGGGGTTCGCTTCCCCTGCCGAACGCGACCACCGACGCAGCCCATGGCTACAGCGTTGCCGAAGTGAGTCTGCAAGACGTGCTTCAGGGCAGGAAGCCAGAGGAAAACATTGCAATGCGGCCGCACGACGTCATCTCAATTCCCCCCGGACAGACGGTTTACGTGGTGGGCCAGGTACGCAAGCCGGGCGGGTTCGTCCTGGGCGAACGGGACCGGATCTCGGTGTTGCAGGCGATCTCCATGGCGGAGGGTCTGGACAGCCGTGCCGCGCCCAAAAAGGCCAAGATTTTGCGGGCCACGGAGGGAACTGCAAACCGGGAAGAGATCCCCGTCGACATCAGCCAGATTCTGAATGGCAGACAGGAAGACGTTGGGTTGCGGGCCAACGACATCCTGGTCGTGCCCGACAGCCAAGCCAAGAACGCCGCGATTCGCGCCATGGAGGCGGCCATCAACGTCGGCTCAGGCATCGCGATCTGGCGGGTTGGGCTGCCGGCCCGATAGCCGGATACCGCGGAACTCCAGAGAGGAAATTCCATGGCTCACCATACTTTTGACCTGACACCGTATCCTTCGCCGCGGCGCGCCAGTCCGGCGCCCAACCCGGCGGATGCATCCGGGTTCATGATCCCCCAGCACGTGCTCACCTATTCGCAAGGCACGGACCAGGAGGACACCTTGCTTGATTATTGGAAAATCCTGCGAAAACACAAGGCATCCGTTCTAGTCCTGACGCTGGCGTGCGCGGCCTGCGGCCTGCTGATCTCACTGCTGATGCCGCCGGTGTACCAGGCGTACAGTTCGCTGGAAATCGAGGGACTGAACCGGGACTTTCTCAACTCCGGGCAGGTGAATCCCACCGAAGCGCCGGCGCCGACGGCGATGGATGCTTACATCCACAGCCAGACCGAAATTCTGCGGGACGAGCACCTGGTCTCCCGCGTGGTCTCCAAACTGAACCTGGCCGAGCGGCCGGAATACAAGGGCGGGCCGGGCGTACTTGCGTGGCTGCACAAGGTCACGGGAAATCCGGCCGCCGCCCCGGACACCCCGCAGGACGGCGCCGTGAAGGCCGCCCTGCAAAATCTGAAAGTACAGACCGCCGGCGAGACACATGTCGTGAAGATCCTGTATGACTCGCCGGACCCTAAGCTGGCGGCCGACTTTGTTAACACGCTGGCCGGCGACTTTATCGACCAGACCCTCGAGGCCCGGTGGGAGACCAGCGAGCGCATGCGGGATTGGCTGTCACGCCAACTCGCTGCCATGCGCAACAAGCTGCAGAAAGACGAAACGGCGCTCGAGACCTACGCGCACGCCTCCGGGTTGCTCTACACCCAGGACAATAGCAGCGTCGCTGAAGGCCGGCTGCGTCAGATCGAGGACGAACTCTCCAAGGCCACGGCGGACCGGGTCGCGAAGCAATCCCAGTATGAGATGGCCGCCTCCAGCCGGCCGGAGTGGTTGCCGCAAACGCTGGCGGACGGCCCGCTCCGCGACTACCAGGTGAAACTGACGGAGTTGCAGCGCGAGCGCGCGGAGCTTGGCGCGGTACTTACCCCAACCAACTACAAAGTGCGGCGGGTGCAAGCCCAGATTGCGGAGGTTGAGGCGGCGCTGAAGAAAGAACTCGGCAGCACCCAAAGGCGAATCTACAACGAATTCAAGGCGGCACAAACCAGGGAGCAACTGCTCGCGGCGGCGTATGCCCGGCAGGCGCGGCTGGTCTCGGACCAGGCGTTCAAATCCATTCGCTACAACACGCTCAAGCGGGAAGCAGACACGACGCGCGCCTTTTACGAGGACCTGGCCCACCGGGTGGAAGAGGCCAGCATGGTAACGGCAGCGCCGGTTAATAACATCCGCGTGATCGCCCCGGCGGTGCCCCCGGCGCATCCCTACAAGCCCAACATATTCCTCAATTCCGCGATTGGCTTGTTTGCGGGCTTCTTCCTCTCTGTCGGGCTGACGATCATCCGTGAGCGCAACGATCGAAGCCTCAAGTCCCCGGGCGAGTCCACCACTCTGTTGCGAGTTCCGGAGATCGGGATCATTCCTGTGGCAGACGTGGATCCCAAACTGGTGCCGTTGTGGCGCCGGATAGGCGTGCAGGGAAGACGGCGGGGGGACACCGTCGAACTGGTGAGCAGCAGGAGAAAGCATTCCGCCCTCTCGGAGGCGTTCCGGGAAACGGTTGCCGCACGGCTCTTCCATAGGCCGCAAGCCGCGGGGACTCGGCTGATCGTGCTCTCGAGCCCGGGTCCGGGTGAGGGCAAGACCAGCGTGGCGAGTAACCTGGGCATCGCGCTGGCGAAGATGCAGCGGCGCGTCTTGCTGGTGGATGGAGATTTGCGGCGGTCACGGCTGCATCAGATTTTCAGACTGGAGAACACGCAGGGGCTGTCCGACCTGCTCTGCGATAAGTCCGATTTGGAAAATTGTCCACTGGACGCACTGGTGCGCGCAACAGCAATTCCGCATTTATTCCTGCTGACTGGCGGGGTCCAAACCACGGATGTGCCGAATATTCTGTACAGCGAGCGGCTCGCTGCGTTATTGGTCCGCCTCCGCGGCGAATTCGAGACGGTGCTCATCGACGCGCCTCCCATCCTGTATCTGCCAGATGCCCGGGTATTAGGCCGCCAGGCTGATGGTGTGGTGCTGATCTTGCGTGCGGGAAAAACCAGCCGCGACGCGGCGGTTGCCGCAATGCAGCGCCTGGAAGTAGATGGCACCCGCGTGCTAGCCACCATCCTGAACGGCTGGAATCCCAAGGAGGGCTACGACGCACCCGCGTATCGCCATTGCTACCGTTACTACCACTCTTCGATCCAAGGTTAGGCGCTAATGGGATACCACGATTCCGCTGTATTTCCGGCTCGCGGGACGCAGCTCTGGCACAGGCCTGACGGGTTTCAGGCGCTCGCGCCGGCTCTTAAGAGCAGAGGGAATTCCTGGTTCCTGCTGGCCGCGTACATTTTCTTTCTGCCGGTCCAGCTCGACTACGGAGAGATGCGCCTGTCCCCCGCAGACCTGTTCCTGTTCGTCTCTCTGTGGGTGGGCATCAGCAAGGTGAGGCTGGTGCGGCCAGCGTGGAGTGTGTTTCATGGCGCCCTGGCCGTGGTCTTTTTTGTGGGGACCTGGAAGACCGCGATGGCGGACGGCTCGCTTTCCAACTATGTCCTGATCAACAAAGATATCGGGCTATTGATTCTCTTCTTGACTTACTCGGTAATTACTACCGCCGCGACGGACTGGCCTTCGATCCGCCGGATGCTGCAGGTACTGATTGCCACAGTGACCCTGCAGACGCTGCTGGCCGTCAGCGCTTATTTTGCCACGCAGCTCTTTGACATGCGTATATCCGGAGTGAACTATGGCGGGCAGAGAGTTTCCGGGATGCTTATCGACCCGAACGCATTCGGCAGCCTGGTCATGGTGACCTTGGTGATTCACCTGAGCACTTACTTCAGCCGCCGGCCATTGGTACGCCATGCCCTAGGGGCCTTCTGCATGATGATCCTGGCGCTCGGACTGCTTCTGACCCTGTCGCGTTCGGCGTGGATCGGGTTCGTGTTCGCGCTGCTCATCAGCCTTCCGTTCCGGCCGCGGCTGGCAGCGGCCTATGCCGGGCTTGCGGCGCTGGCCGCCGTGTCCCTGTTCCTGGTGCTAAGCCCGCGACAGATTGGCGACATCCTGGAGCTTGCCAGCCGGGCAAACACGGCAAAAGAACGCGTGACTCAGATCCGGGAAGCAGTGCCCATGTTTGAGAAGAGCCCCCTTGTCGGGATCGGGCTGGGCCAGTTCGAAAGCAGGCTGATGGACCAGGGCGTCGCGTTTCCGTATATCATCCACGACTCCTCCGTGTGGCTTTTAACGGAATTCGGCTTGCTGGGGTTAGCCGCTTTTCTTGGCCTGGCGGCGGCGCTTGTGGGAAAGGGCGTTCGCGCCTTCCGCCGGGCCAGCTCCATGGAGCGGCCTCTGGTCGTGGGCCTGATCGGCGCCCACTTCGGAATGTTCGGCGTTTCATTCGGGATTGAGGCGCTCTACCAGAGGCACTGGTGGCTGGTCATGGCGCTGCTGGCGTCCTCGTATGCCATTACCCGGACCAGGGTTCACCTCCCGCCCGACGCCGGTCCGGCGTGTCTGGGAGCGAGGATTTGAATGCCACGCCTCCTCATGGTAGCGACGGTTCCCGATTTCTTGCGGGCGTTCCTGTTGCCTTACGCGCGCTATTTTCGCGCGAGAGGCTGGCAGGTGGACGCCGCCGCGCGGGGAGCCACCCGCGACGTTGATTGCGGGCAGGCTTTCGACCGGGTCTGGGATATCCCCTGGTCACGACACCCTCTGGCCGCCGCAAACTTCCTGCGTGCGCCCAGGCGAATTCAGGAAATCATGGCGCGGGGCTCTTACGACCTGGTGCACGTGCACACCCCGGTCGCGTCGTTTGTCACGCGCTGGTCGCTGGGACACCCGCAGACGCCCGGAGCGCCAAAGGTGATTTACACCGCCCACGGCCTTCATTTTTACCGGGGCGCGCCCGCGTTACGAAATCTCATTTTCCGCACGCTCGAAGAGGTAGCCGGCAGGCAAACGGACTATCTGGTCGTACTCAACGCAGAAGACCGGCAGGCGGCCCTGGATTCCAGGCTGGTAGCGCCCGGGCGGCTGCGTCACATGCCCGGCATCGGCGTGGACACTCAGGTCTACAGCCCGGATGCGATTTCCGACGCGCGAGTCGCGGCGCTACGAGCAGAACTGGGGCTCGCCAGCGGTCAGGCGGCGTTTCTGATGATCGCGGAGTTCAACCCCGGCAAACGGCATAGGGATGCCATTCAGGCGCTCGCGCGGCTGGAGGGAGGCGATGCTGTCCTGTTGTTGGCGGGCACCGGTCGTCTGGTGCGCCCGATGAGCCAACTCGCCGAGAGACTCGGTGTTTCCAGACGAGTGCGTTTCCTGGGATACCGCCGGGACATTCCCGCTTTGTTGCGGGCCTGCATCGCGAGCGTGCTTCCTTCCGAGCGCGAGGGGCTTCCGCGAAGCATTATCGAGTCGCTCGCCCTGGCGGTGCCCGTGATCGCTACGGACATTCGCGGAGTTCGAGACCTGGTAGATAGCGAAAACGGCTTGCTGGTTCCGGTCGGCGACGCCGACCGCCTGGCGCACGCCATGAGCTGGATGCTGCGGAATCCCGACCGTGCCAGGGCAATGGGAGAACAAGGGCGAAGGCGCATAGCCGCGTACGACCTGCGTCTGGTGTTGTCCCGCCACGAGGATCTGTATACGGAGGCTTTGGCCGGCAGGGATTGCGGCCAGGCAAGCGCAGCATAGAGGATCGCATGTCCAACCCCATCCGCGTCATTCCGGCCGCCAGCGACGAGTGGGATAGCTGGATCGCTCGCGTGCGTCATGATTTCCCGCACACGGCCGGATATCACCGGCTATCCGAGGCACAGGGCGAAGGCCGGGCGTTCCTGGCGGTTTACGGCTGCCGCGAGCGGTTCCTGGCGTGGCCCTACCTGCTGCGCAAGATCGGAGATTGCGAGGGACTGGAAGGATCCGAGTTCAACGACGTGACCTCCGTCTACGGATATCCTGGACCGCTGGCTTACGGGTGCCTGGCGGGCGATCACTTTCTGCGGGAGGCGTCCGAAGCACTCCGGGAAGCCTGGAACTGCCAGAAAGTGGTTTGCGCGTTCAGCCGTTTTCATCCGCTGCTCGAAAATCATCGCTGGGTCATGGGGGACGGGCGGCCTTTCGGAGAGTTGTGCTACGGCGGCAGGACCGTGTCGATCAATCTCCAGGACACCGACCCCACACAATCCTACAAGCGCGCCCTGCGCCAGCACCTGCATCGCGGCAGAGCGCTGGGCATGACCACGCAGGTCGATCCGGATCTAGATTGCCTTGGGGAATTCGTGCGGATCTACACCCATACCATGCAGCGGAACCGTGCTGCACAGTGTTACTTCCACCGGACGGATTACTTCCGGCGGTTTAAAGACCAGCTCGGAGCGCACGTGTTTCTGGCCTCCTGCCGGATCGGCGAGAGGATCGCCGCGGCCGCGTGGGTAGTGGAGTACAACGGTGTGGCCAACCCGCATTTGGGCGGCACCAGCAGGGAATTTCTGGCGGTCTCGCCCTTCAAAGTCCTGTTAGATGACTTGCGGCAATGGGCCAGGGAGCGCGGCAATCACACGCTGTACCTGGGCGGCGGCCGAGGCGGCCGCCACGATTCGCTGTTCCGCTTCAAGGCGGAGTTTTCTTCGCGGCGGCACGATTTCTACACCTGGCGGTGGATCCTGGATGCGGAGGCGTACCAGGCGCTTTGCAGCCGCCACGAGGGTTACCTTCGGGAGTCCGGGCGGAAGACGGCGGACACCGATTACTTTCCCGCCTATCGGGCACCCATTGAGCAGGCCGTGCCCGATGCGCCGGCACTGGTGGACCTGTGAGCGGGCACGATACGCGAAAGACCGGAGCCATGTCCGAACAGAGAGGGCCCAAGTCCCCTTGGAACATTGTGCACAACGCCTTCGCGCTGTACGGGCTTTACAGCTCCGGATATTTACTGGCGTTGATCACGGTTCCTTACCTGGTGCGGGTACTGGGCGCCGCCGATTGGGGCTTGGTCGCCTTCACCCAAGCCTTTGGGAATTATCTGCTTCTCATCGTCGAATTCGGCTTCACTCTCTCCGCCACGCGCGCAGTTTCACGCAACCGCAATTCGCGCGACGATCGGGCATCCATACTGGCGGGAGTTCTAGGAGCCAAGAGTTTGCTGGGAATCTTCTGCCTAGTGGCGGCCTTGGTTGCCCAGCAGTGTGTGCCTGCGTTTCGCCAGGAGCGGCTGCTGTTCTGGTCGGGGGTCTGCTGGGCGCTGGCCCAGGGATTCAGCCTGATGTGGTACTTCACCGGCCTGGAAAAAATGCGGTTGGCCGTCAGCCTGGACGTAGCGGTCAAGACCGGAGCCGTGGCCGGCATGCTGCTGCTGGTCCGCTCTCCCCGGGACGACTGGAAGGTGCTGGCCCTCCAGGCAGCGGCGTCGCTGCTCTCGTTCCTGATGATGCTGGTGCTGGCGTACCGGGAGGTTCCCGTGCGGCTGCCGGGCCCGAAGTTGGCCTGGCGGACTCTCCGGGAGAACTCGGCCACTTTCATTCCGCGGAACGTTCTATTCCTGAACAACGTGGGCAACACGTTCGTGCTCGGCCTGTTCTGCCCGCCGGAAATCGTGGGCTATTACGCCGGGGCCGACCGCATCGGCCGAGCCATTATCGGGTTGCTGGGACCGGTAAATGACGCGTTCTATCCCCGCGTCAGCCATATCGCCAGGAATTCCAAGCTGGCCATTCTCAACCTCGCCCGCGTGGGCCTAACGCTGATGGCGGTTGTCGGCGTCCTGATGAGTGCGGGGATCTTCTTGTGCGCGCCGCACCTGGTGCGCCTGCTGCTGGGACGAAGCTTCGCCCCCGCTATTCCGCTACTGCGCATTCTGGCGGTCCTGGCTCCCGTGATCGCCATCAATAACGTACTGGGCATGCAATGGATGCTGCCTCTCGATCTGGACCGTCCGTTCAGCCGGGTAATCCTGATCGCGGCCATCTCCAACCTTGGGCTGGCACTGGCTGTTTCGCCACGCTGGGCCGCCACCGGCGTGGCGTGGGCCTCGGTGCTTTCGCAGGTGCTGGCCCTGCTGGGGATGCTGCTCATCCTCTGCCGCCTGCGGCTGAATCCGCTGGGCCGCGCGGCCGGGCTGAAGGCGCGTTTCGCGAGCGACGACACGGATGCCGCGCAACTCGTGACATGGGCGAAGTTGAAGGCCTCGGGCCGGGCTCCCCAATGGCTGGCGGCCGCCGATACGGCCTCCTGGGAACAGCCATGAGAGTGCTGCACATTGTCGGCGGCTCTTCGTTTGGCGGCGGCTCCTTCGTGATCGTGCAACTGGCCGAGCTGGCGCGGCAACTGGGGTGGCGCGTGGACGTGCTGTGCACCGACCACCGCTTCCAGCAGGAACTGCGGAAGGCTGGCGCCGGAATTGTGGAACTGGATGTGATCTGGCGGGATATCCGGCCCATCCGGGACTTTCTGGGCATGTGGCGCCTGTTCCGGTTCCTGAAACGCAACCCATATGACTTGGTGCACACGCACACCTCGAAGGCGGGGTTCGTGGGGCGGCTGGCGGCGTGGTTGGCGGGAACACCCGCCATCTGTCATACGGTTCACGGCTTCGCCTTTCACGAAGCGTCGCCGCGCGCCCAAGTGCGGTTCTACGCGATCCTGGAGAGGCTGGCGGCGCGATGGTGCCACCGCATTTTCACGGTCAGCGAGTTTCACCGCCAATGGGCCTTGCGCCTGGGCATCGGCGACGAACGAAAGCTGGCCGCCGCTCCCAACGGTATCCCGCTGGAGCGCGTGCGCGCGGAGTCGCCCCGCGACCAGGTCAGGCGCAGCCTGGGTGCTGAGCCCGACGACGTGGTGCTACTCACCATCGGGCGCCTGGCTCCACAAAAAGGTGTGGAAGACTTGCTCGAAGCCATGCCCCTGGTGGTTGGCGGATTGCACGGTCGCCGTGCGCATCTCTGGCTGCCCGGCGACGGGCCGCTGCGCGGCCGCCTGGAGCAACTGGCCCGCAACCTGGTCATCAGCGATCACGTGCGATTCCCCGGCTTCCGCGCCGACGTCGGCTCCCTTCTCGCGGCGAGTGACATTGTGGTGCTGCCCAGCCTGCGCGAGGGGCTTTCCATCGCCCTGCTGGAGGCCATGGCGGTGGGTAGACCCATCGTCGCGACGGCCATCGGCAGCAATCGCGAGGTGACCGGCGAGGGTGAAGCGGCTCTCCTAGTTCCGCCGGGCGAAGCCCGCACCCTGGCACGCGCCATCACCCGGTTGATCGCCAGCCCCGCGTTGGCCTCCCGGCTGGCAGGCCGGGCCCGGGAGATCTATCTCGCCCGGTACACCGAGCAGGCGATGAAGAAGAGCTACGAAATTCAATACCGTGCCCTTGCCGAAGACGCCTCCGCGCGATGTCCCCCGCGGCCATGGCAAGCGGCGGCCAAGCGCGGTCTGGACGTGATGGCCGCCGGAGCCGGCCTGGTGGTACTCGGCCCCCTGATGCTGTTGCTGGCTGCCGCGGTTCGCGCCACCTCCCCGGGGCCGGTGCTGTTCCGCCAGTGGCGCGTGGGCAGACACGGCGCCCCTTTCCGGATCTTCAAGTTTCGCACGATGTTCCTGCACGCGCCGGACGTGCGCAACTCCGACGGATCGGCTTTCACCGGGCCTCGGGATCCGCGGGTGACCCCGGTCGGCCGCTGGCTGAGACAGACCAGCCTCGACGAGCTGCCGCAACTGATCAACGTGCTGAAAGGGGAAATGAGCCTGGTCGGGCCGCGTCCGGACCAGCCGGACCAGCTTCGGTTCTATACGCCGGAGGAGAAGTTGCGCCTGCGCGTCAAGCCGGGCTTGACCGGAGTGGCGCAACTGGCCGGCCGTAACAGCATTCCGTGGACCCGGCGAAAGCAACTGGACGTGGAGTACGTCAGGAAATACTCGCTGGCGCTGGATCTCACCATCCTGCTGAAGACGATCCCGTACGTTCTGCTTGGGCACGGAGTCTACGGTGAGGATCGGGGCCTGAGCAGCGGGGCCGGGCAGTAGAGAGGAGACTCGCATGGGAGGCATGGCACTTCATCCCAAGGGCAGTGCGGAGCCGAGAATTCGCGTCCGCGCGCTACCAGGACACGTCAATATCCGCAGGCTGAGGCCGCTCCTCGCGGACATTAGCCGCGAGCTTTCGGGCGCATGTACGGAATGGGGGCCCGAGGACACCGTGGTGTGCCACCACGAGATCCGGTTCGCGGCGCTGTTGAATGAGCCGGCCTGCAATGTGGTCTTAGCGAGCCAGGCGTCGCGCCCAACCGGGATTGCAGTCTGGCGTGCCCTTCCGTGGGATAGCAGGCAGTTCGGATTTCCGGCCGCGAGAATTGATTTGCTGGCGGCCCCCGGCGGCTACCGGGAGAGCCGCGACGCACAGAGCGCCCTGCTGCGAAAGATACTTCGGGATGCCGCCGCGGTCCACATGCGCCACGTGATGGCCCGTGTAGACACCGGCAAACTGGCCTCCATCCACGCTCTTGAAGATTGCGGCTTCGAAACCATCGATGGGATTCAGACGTTCTCGTTGCCCTTGAAGTCCTGGGCTTCAGATTGCCAGCCCGGCGTGGAGACGCGGCTGTTCCGCGAGACGGATCTGGCCCAGGTTCTCGCGATCTCGCGCCGGGCGTACGTTCTCGACCGCTTTCACGCCGACCCGGCGCTCCGGCGCGAGCAGGCGGATGCCATTCACGAAGAGTGGGTCCGCAATGCCTGCCTGGGCACGGCGGCGGACGCGGTAATGGTCGCTTGTGACGGAGGCCGGGTGCTGGGCTATGTGACCTGCCTGGTGGACAGCGGGGCTCGATCTTCGCTGGGTTTGGGTCTGGGTTCCATTGGCATGGTGGCCACCTCCGAGGAGGCCCGCGGCCGCGGCGTGGCAAGCGCTGCCACCTGCGCCGCGCTGCAGTGGTTCCGCGAGCAGGAGGTGGATCTGGTGGAGGTCGGGACGCAACTGCGAAACATACCCGCGAGCCGGCTCTACGAGAAGTGCGGTTTCCGCCTGACGCGGGTCAGCCTGACGCTCAGGAAATTGCTTTGACGGAAGTATGGATTTCTCTGAAAGGACGCAGCGACAGAACCATATGAGAACAACATTCCTGCCGTACTGTCTCCCTCTCATCGGGGAGGAGGAAATCGCCGAGGTTGTGGATAGCATTCGCGGCGGCTGGGTCACGACCGGTCCGAAGGTGAAACGATTCGAAGACAACTTCGCTCGCTACGTGGGCGCAAAGCACGCCATCGCCGTAAGCTCGTGCACGGCAGGATTGCATATTGCGCTGAAGGCCCTGGACATCGGCCCCGGAGACGACGTGATCGTGCCGACGCTCACGTTTTGCGCTACGGCAAACGTGGTGGCGCACCTGGGGGCGACGCCGGTGCTGGTGGATGTGAACGAACACTACCATCTCTCCATCGAGGCTGCCGCCCGGGCCATCACGTGCCGCACCCGGGCCATTGTGCCCGTACATTACGCTGGCCAGCCATGTGACCTAGAGGAGGTCGGGGAGCTTGCCCGGCGGCGTGGAATCGAGGTGGTGGAAGACGCCGCACACGCCGCCGGGGCCGAGTATCACGGCCGGAAGATCGGCACGCACAGCCGGGCGGTGGCGTTCAGCTTCTACGCCACCAAGAACATGACCACCGGCGAGGGGGGCATGCTGACCACGAATGACGACCGCCTGGCCGCGAGGATGCGCCTGCTCTCGCTGCATGGAATGAGCCGCGACGCCTGGAAACGTTATTCGGAATCCGGCTCGTGGTACTACGAGGTCACTGAACCGGGCTACAAGTGCAACATGACGGACATTCAGGGGGCCCTCGGAATCCACCAGTTACGGCGGCTGGACGGCTTCATCGCGCGGCGCCGGGAGATCGCGCGGCGCTACGCAGAAGCGTTCGGGGACCTGGCGGAGCTGGTGTTGCCCGATGAGCGGCCCGGCCGCAGACACATCTACCACCTTTATCCGGTTCGCCTCGCCGAGACTGGCCAGCGCTTCGATCGAGCAGCATTCATCCAGGAACTGAAAAAGGCGAACATCGGCACCAGCGTGCATTTCATCCCGCTGCACCGGCATCCTTATTACAAGCAGACGTACGGATATAGCAGGGCCGCATTCCCGGTCGCGGAACGACTCTACGAGGGACTGGTCTCTCTGCCGCTCTATCCGAGGATGGCGGACGGCGATGTCTTAGACGTAATCGAGTCCGTTCGCGCGATCATCCTGACGCGACGTGCCACGCACGGAGCGGGCGGGGCCCGATGGCACACGCGCGGCGATACGGCCGGATTCCGCGTGGGGTCCGAAGTCAGATAACGGGGCCAATCTAACGATGCGAGGACTTCCGTGGGAACATCGGTGTCAAACAGTGTGAATGAGCTACTTTCGCCCGCGCCCTGCCTTGAGCCGGATTTCGGCAAGAAGCTTCGGTTCCTGCAGCCTTCTCTGCCGCCCCTGGACACGGTGATGACCTATTACGCGAGCGCCTACCATGCCGGACTGATCACCAATTCGGAACTCGTGGCACGCTTCGAGCAAGCCGCGGCCGAACGGCTACAGGTACGTCAGTGTGTCGCCGTGTCCAGTTGCACGAACGGCCTGGTCCTGGTGATGCGCAGCCTCGGCCTCACCGGAGAAGTAATTCTTCCCAGCTTCACCTTCTTCGCTACCGGACATGCCGTGGTCTGGAACGGGCTACGGCCGGTCCTGGCCGACTGCGACGCAGAAACCTGGAACGTTGATCCGCGGTCAGTTGAGCGACTCATCACCAAACGCACCTCCGCCATCCTGGGTGTGCACCTCTACGGGAATCCATGCGATGTGGAGTCGCTGTCGCAAATCGCGTCCAAGCACGGGATAAAGCTGATCTTCGACGCCGCCCACAGCTTCGGCAGCCAGTATCGGGGCCGGCCGGTAGGGCAGTTCGGAGACGCCGAGGTGTTCTCGCTTTCGCCAACCAAAGTCCTGGTCGCGGGTGAGGGAGGGCTGGTGGCCACCAACGATGCCGCCCTGGCGCGGCGGGTCCGCGCGGCACGCAACTATGGCGACCTGGGGGCGTACGATCCGGAACTGCTGGGCTTAAGCGCTCGCATGTCCGAGTTTGGCGCCGCCCTGGCCCTGGCCAGCCTGGAGATGCTGGAAGCCAAGGTCGCACGCCGAAACCGGATCGCGGACACGTACACTTCCCTGTTGCGTCCTCTCCACGGATTGGGTTTCCAGAAGGTGCGGCCGGAAGACCGCAGTACTTACAAAGACTACTCGGTCCACATCGACGCGGGCGTCTTTCCGCTTGACCGCGACCGGGTGGCCGGGATGCTGGCAGCTTCGGAAATTGAGACCAGGAAGTATTTCTGGCCTTCCTTACACCGGCAGAAATTATACAAGTGCTTTTATCACCCGAGCCGCGAGCCGCTTCATAACACGAATCGGGTGAGTGAAGGAATTCTGAGCCTGCCGATCTACGAGTCGCTGCCGGACGAAGCCGTGCAGTCGATCGTGCAAGTTTTTCACGCTATCGGTGGGGCTTAGATCACGCGTGTCGGCATTTTTGAATGGAGGTTCAAATAACTATGTGGAAAATCCGTAATCGGCGCACCGGCGAGATATTGGTCAGAATGCTGGTCGACTTTGTGCTGGTGCATTTCAGCATGCTGGCGGCCCTGGCTGCTTCGGTCGTCACTTACTCGGCGGCTGGCAGACCGACAACAGCGCACCAGATCGCGGAATATTTCTGGCGCTATTACGTTTTGTTTTTTATGCCTCTGTCTGTCCTCTTTCCAGGTGTATTCCATGCCAGCGGTTTTTACACCAAGTCCCGTGCGTACCAAGGCCGCTACAAGGTACTGGTGATTCTGCGCGGCGCGGGCCTGGCGGTGCTGGTGTTCCTGGCACTCAACTACCTGGTCTTTCGGGGCGACCTGGTCTCCCGTAGTGTGGCCATCTGGTTCGTCATCCTGTTGATGGCGTCGGTCACGGCGCCCCGCTTGCTGAAAAACCAGTTCGCCCGAAATTTCGAGATCCGTCCCAAGACCCCAAATGCCGGCGTCCAGCGCCGCGACACGGTGCTGATCGTCGGAGGCGCGGGGTATATCGGGTCCATCCTGGTCCGCCGTCTTCTCGAGGCGGGATACCGGGTGCGCATTCTGGACAACCTGGTGTACGGATGCGGCGCCATCCGCGACATTTTGAAGAATTCGAACGTGGAGCTGATGGTGGGGGACTGCCGCCACATCCAGTCTGTGGTAAGCGCCGCGAAGGGAGTCGATTCCATCGTGCACCTGGCGGCTATCGTCGGAGATCCCGCCTGCGAACAGGATCGCCAGGCCGCCCAGGAGATCAACTTCGCCGCCACGCGCATGCTCATCGAAGTGGCCAAAGGGCAACAGATCGAAAGACTGATCTTCGCGTCAAGCTGCAGCGTGTACGGAGCCAGTGAATTTATCATGGATGAACGCTCTGCAGTGAATCCGATTTCCCTGTATGCGAAAACCAAGGTGGATTCGGAAGAAGTGCTGCTGCGGGCGAAGAGTGAGTCGTTCCATCCAACCGTGCTGCGGCTGGCGACCGTGTTTGGCCTGTCCTGCCGCCCGAGGTTTGACCTGGTGGTCAATCTGCTCGCGGCCAAGGCCTTTCAGGAAGGCACCATTACCATTTACAACGGGCAGCAGTGGAGGCCGTTCATTCACGTTCGCGACATTGCCGAAGGCATTCTCACAGTCTTGAATGCACCCCTCGTGCTGGTAAGCGGACAGATTTTCAACTTAGGCGATTCCCGGATGAATCATACACTTTCGGAGGTGGCGGAGAAGATCCGCAAAGTGTTTCCGAACACCCGCGTGGAACGGATCGACAACACGGACCGGCGCAACTATCGCGTTTCCTTCATGAAGATACGGAACCAGCTCGGTTATGAATGTCGCTGGTCGGTGGAAGATGGAATCCTCGAACTGAAGTGGGCGTTCGAAGAGGGGAAGATCGCCGACTACACTGATGTGGCATACCACAATCAGAGGTACCTGCTAACAGCCGGAAGCCCGAAAAACCAGGACGAGGTGGATGCGCGTGTGATGGCCGCCTTTGGCTTTTCCGACTTCCAGGCGGCTCCGCCTAACACACCGCCAATGGCCGCATAAGGAACACGGGCGATGGCGCCGGCCCTTGTAGTACAGGCAATTCCGCCCGCAGTCGGCTCTAGGCCGCCTGGATTCGACGGTTCCCTAGCCGCCGGCGGGTGCGGCGGCATCCGGCGATCCGGCGGCGTCCAACAGTTCGCCCACCCGCGGACGGGATGTGCCACCCAGCCAAAGAGGCGCCAGATGGCCGTCCACCTCCACGCCGGCCTGATCCACGATCAACGGATATGTTCCTGTGGCGACTTTCAGACCACCGCCGGAGACACTGAGAATGGTACCGGGTTCGGCAGCGGGGACCTCACCGTCGCAGCGGATCACATGCCAGACGCGCAACCGCCACCCATGAACTTGGGTCCAGGCGCCGGGCCGGGGCGACATCGCACGGACCAACCGGTGAATCTGACCGGCGCTTGCGTGCCAGGGAATGCGCGTTTGTTCTTCGCTGGGATAGCCGAAGTAGGTGGCCAATCGCGCGTCTTGCGGCATGCGTCTCACAGGGCCAGCGGCGATCTGCTGCACGGTTTCGGCCAACAACACGCCGCCGCGGCCACAGATTCTGCGGAACAGGCTGCCCCCGGTGTCCTCTTCCTCGATCGGCACCTCGGCTTGCACCAGGATATCGCCGCCGTCCAGTTCAGGCGTCATGACGTGGACGGTCACCCCGGTGCGCGTTTCGCCGGCCAGAATGACCTGCTTCCACGGACAGGGGCCGCGGTACGCGGGCAGCAACGATCCATGCAGATTGATGGCGCCCTTTCCGGGCACGTCCAGTACGCATGCCGGAATGATACGGTGATACCCTGCCACAACGAGCAGGTCTGGAGCCAGCTGCTGGATCTGCCGCAGGAACCCGGGAGCTTTGGGGGTTTCGGGCTCCAGCAACGGCAGGCGGTTGTGTATCGCCCACTCGGCCACAGGCTGGCGCTCGTTTCCGCGACGAGGCTTGGTGACAACGGTGGCCGGCTCCAGGCCCGCGGCCGCCAGAGCCTCCAGGGCCGCACGGCCCAGATCGTAGATCCCGAAGAACACGACGCGCATGAGGGACACCCTTTCTCGTGCGTTGCCGGCCGGAAATCGAAAGGCCTAGCTCGAGCCGGAAGGGTTTCGGCGACGGCGTTCTTCATCGAAATCCAACATGGCTCGCCCCGGCTCGCAAATAGCGTCTGCATCCGCCGCGACCTTCCACAGCGTCAAGACCAGCAATTTCAAATCCAACTTCCAGGACAGTTTCTCGACGTATTCCAAATCGGCCGCGATCCGCTCGTCCCAGTGCAGGCGATTGCGGCCTGCGATTTGGGCCACGCCAGTGATTCCCGGACGAACGGAGAAACGTCGCCGTTCCTGGTCTGTGAAATATGGGTAATACCTAGCCACCAGCGGGCGGGGACCCACCAGGCTCATCTCCCCTTTCAGGACATTGATCAGCTCCGGGAGCTCGTCCAGGCTGCTCCGGCGCAGCAGACGTCCGAACGGGGTTGTGCGCTCTCCGTCCGGCAGCAGCACGCCCCGCGTGTCGCGCTGCTCCGTCATCGTGCGGAATTTCAGAATCTGAAAGGATTTCCCGTAAAGACCGGAGCGGAGTTGCCGGAACAGGATCGGCGAGCCAGCCGATATGCGAATCATCACGGCGATTGCGGCCATCAGGGGGGCGAGCAGGATCAGGGCGATCAGTCCCAGGCAGACATCCAAGGCGCGCTTGCCGCCCTCCCGATACCACTGGCACATCGCTCTTACTGCCTCGCACTAAGTCTAACAGATCTGTCTATAAGTCTAGATAGAAAATCAGTGTCAGATGTTATTGCCCGTACGCTCGGAGTTGAAAAATGGAGAAGCAGGAATTTTATTCAGCATTTCGCGTCGTCTTCCTGGGGATCGGTTTGTTTGTGCCGGGAGCGCTCCTGCAGAACGCACCGCCTTTTGCCGTGTGGGTTCTCCCAAGCCTGGTCCGGGTCGGGCCGGCTGATGTTCCCGGAACACAGAGTACCGCCAGCCTGTACGCCGCGCGGGGCGACTGCCAAGCCGTACAGATCGTAATCCAGGGCCCGGCCGGAGGCCTGAGCAACGTGAGGGTAAGCGCCTCGGACCTGGCGGGGCCAGGCGGCTATGTCATCCCCAGCGCCCACATCACGCTATATCGGGAACTGTTCGTCCAAGTGAGGGAAAGCAGTCCGAACTGGAATGGCGCCAACCAGCCGCTTGGGTCGGGTTGGTACGCGGACCCCCTGGTGCCCTTCACCGATCCGGATACCGGCGCGGACCTCAATGGGGCGGCCATCGACGCGGAGCCCTTCAGCGTGCAGGCAGGCGCGAACGCGGCGATCTGGGCCGATGTATTCGTGGACCGCGGCGCCGCGGCCGGCGAGTACACGGGAAGTTTCATCGTGGCCGCGGACCAGGGAAGCGTTACGGTGCCGCTGGCGTTGAACGTCTGGAATTTCGAACTGCCAGCCACGCCCTCGCTCAAGTCCAGCTTCGCGTTTTGGACGCCGGTTCCGGATTCCGCTTTGGCCGAACTCATCCGTCACCGGTTGATGCCGCAGCGTGTTTCCGGATGTTCGCCTTCTTCGCCTGCGCCATGCCCTGTGTTGCCCGCCGTGGAGAAAAAGCTCATGGACAGCGTGGGCCTGACGATGACCGACCTGCATTTCTGGAGCGGCGCGAGCGGCGGCAATTGCGTCATGGGTCCGGCTCCGTCAGTGGCGCAATTCCAGGCCGCCGCCGCTCAGCACCAGCCCGGCCTGTTCCTCTTCAACTACACTGCGGACGAAATCGGAAACTGCACGAATCTGTTTCCGCTCCTCCGCCAATGGGCATTGAACATGCACCAGGCCGGCATCGACAACCTGGTGGTGATGGCGCCCACGCCGGAGTTATTCGACGACGGGTCCGGCACGGGACGTTCCGCGGTGGACATCTGGGTGGTCTTGCCGAAGATGTACGACGCGGCGGCCGGCCAGATCGCCCGGGTTCTGCAAAAGGGCGACTCGGTGTGGTCGTACAACAGCCTCGTGCAGGACAGTTATTCACCCAAGTGGGAAATTGATTTCGATCCGCTGGATTACCGCTTGCAAGCAGGTTTCTTGAGCGAAAGCCTGCACCTGACCGGCCTGTTGTACTGGCGGGTGGACCGCTGGAGCGCGAACCCCTGGACCGAAGTAAACAACGAAGGTGTTTTCAGTTCCGGCAATTACCCGGGAGAGGCCATGCTGGTGTATCCGGGTGCGCAGGTGGGCATCTCCGGGGTTGCGCCCTCCATGCGCCTCAAGTATCTGCGAGATGGCGAGCAAGACTACGAGTACGTCGAGATCCTGAAGAGCATCGGGCAGGGCGACTGGGCCCTCCAGACCATCCACAATATCGCGGCCGACTGGTCCCATTGGACTCGCGACCCGGCGGCGCTGGAATCAGTCCGGCGGAAGCTGGGTTCGCAGATCGACGCATACTACACCCAACTTCCGGCCATCGTTTCGGTGAGCCCTTCAGCCGCCGCCGGCGCCACCCAGACATTGAATGTGGTGGTCTCGGATACCGCTGGATACGCCAATCTTGCCGGGGTCAATGTGCTGGTCGGGCCCACGGTGGACGGAACCGGCGCCTGCTGGATCTACTATGACGCGACCGGCGGCACCCTCTCTTTGGCCACGGACCGTGGGGACGCCTGGAACCAGATCGCGGCGGGGTCCTCCGGCACTTTGCAGAATAGCCAGTGCACACTCCAGGGCGCCGGGTCCTCGGCTGCCGGATCGGGCAACCGTATGACGCTCAGCCTGAACCTGAGCCTGCAGCCGGTCTTCGCTGGCCAACAGAAGATCTATGTACGGGTGCAAAACCAGCAGGGCAAGGTCACCGGATATCAGGCCATGGGCACCTGGACGGTGCCCGGCGCGCCCTAGCATCTGTCATGGCAGCCTGCCTAAGGAACCAGCCAGGTTCCCATGGCCTGATAGGAACTTGCCGCGCCAGCGTTGTTGGTCGCATACATGTACACCGTGCGGGTGCCTGCGAAACTGGGACTGAAGGTAATGGAAACGCTCAACTGCGCATAATTGCCGATCAACAGGGTGGAGGTCAAGCTGCCGTTCAGGGTGCACTGGCTGTTGCTCAAGCTGCCGCCCGAGCCCAGCACCGTGGACGACCAGGAACTGCCGTCGTCGCTGGCTAGGGCGATCGTGTTGACCGACCGGTTGTAGTAGAACCAGCACGCGCCGGCGCCAGAGAGCGAGTTGTTGATTAACGCACCTCCTCCGCCAAGATAAAGATAGCCGTAGGGATCCGTGTAAGTGAGTTGGAAAGACTGGGTCTGCGCGCTGCCCGAAGAGGGTGGCACCGAGTATGGGACTGCGCCGCTGGGTGTCGCCAGCACACTGGTAAAGGACCAGACCGCTGACGCCGCTGTGGCACTTCCGCTTTTGGCCACTACTTTCCAGTAGTACACTATTCCGCCGGACAGCGTACCCGGACTCCATGATGTGGCCGCGACGTTCGCCGCCAGAGGAGGCGCTGTCGCCGTGCCGAAGTAGACGTCATAGGAGGTCGCGTTCGTGCTGCCGGCCCAAGACAGCGTCGGATTCACCGGGACTGCGGTGGCGCCGCTCGCGGGTGAAGGGCTTGTGGGAGAACTGGGAGAACTCACCGAGGCTACTGGCGATGAAAGCTGGCTGAGTTCCTGCCCCAGTTGCATGCGCACCGCCTGAAGGGCGTTCGGATCGTGCGACCAGTTGGTGAAGTTTGCGGCGATGCCGTTGATAATCTGCAAGGCCCAGGCGCCCTGCCCCATCTGGCGAAGCATCTGCACGTAGTCATAGTCGTCCACTCCGTCGCGAATCCACTTCAGCCGCATCGACGGAGCCACTCCGGGGAGGCCCACCTGCGCACCGGGATACACCAGCATGCCTTCGCCCGGATAGTTGTTGCTGCTGAAAAGGCCCTGGCTGTTGACGCTGGTCCAAGGGCTGGAAGACCACAGGTCCACCCGCCAGTAGAGAATTCCGGTCAGGTTGAGAGCCTGGCTGAGGAAGCCCGGCTGAATGCGAAAATTGATCGGATCGAAGTCGATCTCCCATTTGGGCGAGTAGGAATCTTGTACCAGGGTGTTGTACGACCACACGGCATCGCCTTTTGTGAGCGCCTGGCTGATGGTGGCCTGTGAAGGACCGTACTGCATCGGCAGAATGGTCCAAATGTCCACCGCCGAGCGCCCGGTGCCGGAACCGTCATCGAACAATGCGGTCACCGGAGCCATGGTCACCAGATTCCGGATCCCCGCCTGGTGCAGGTTGTACGCCCAGTGCTGAACTTCCGGGTAGAGCTTCGTACAATTGCCGATCTCATCCGCGCTGTAGTCGAACAGATACAGCCCGGGAGCCTGCGCTGCCGCGGCAGCCTGGAACTGGCTGACGGAGGGAGGCGCGGACATGGTGCAATTGCTCACATTCGCGCCGCTCGAGAACTGAATGTCGGTGCCCGCCAGACCATAGTTGCTCATCAATAGAAGCTCGTTCGAGATGCTGGCGGTAAGCGGGCTGATTCTATTGCGCAGCAACTCCTGCTCGGCCGCTAAAGAGTCGGCCTGCCAATAGGCAAAGCTGGATCTGAGACTCGGGCTGGAGGGCAGCGCGAAATTCCAGACCGTGAGCAGTACTTGTCCGGTGAAATTACCTTGGTCGCTGGTCACGGTGTAGCTCCCGATGTATTGGCCGGCGGGCGCGCCGGCCGGGACTTGTACATCTACCCAAACCGGTTGGTTCGTGTTGGCGGCTACACTGAAAGGGACGGCCTGAATCTGGGCCCCGCAGTTGGTAAGACCGGCTCCGGTCGCCGGGTTGACAAAGGGGATCAGCGCGTCCGGGTACCAACCCGGCGGACCCGGCTGGTTCGTGCCGTTCCAGTTCGGGCTAGACGGGCTGACATAGACATATTGTTCGCGGTACAAGGTGGAACTGGCCGCGGGAATCGTCGTGGGACCCTGGAGCGCTGTCACCTGGATATTGACATTTGTTAGCCCGCTGGATGGCCCACGGACGACAATCTGGTAAGATTCATACTCTCCACGGGCGGCATATAGCTGCGCCTGAGTGCTGGTTCCGGGGGAATCCGCTTGGAAGACCCGCTGCAGACTAGGAACAACCCACACTACCGGGCTGGCCTGCGCTCTGTAAGGCACCGGAAATAATAAACTTGCCTGGAATGCCAGACATAGCACACCACGACTGAATGGGATCGGCTTCTTCATTTCCTCTCCGTCTATGGCCTGGGTGAGGTACCCGGTCTCAGAAGCTACGCTTCTCCGAAGAGAGCGATCTCACGGGAACGCAGGCCTCGAGGGCGTGCCGGTTCAGGAAGGAAATCCGCTGGTGTGAGTAAAAAGCGTGTACGCGTTCGCACCGTGAGAATTCTCACGGTAACGCAAATCCGATAATGCAGTCAAGAAATGTTTTATTGATCCGGGCGAAAATTGCTCAACAATATCCTGCTTCTCGGCGGCTATTAACGAAAGAGAGGTACTATGCCGTGCTACCCGGGAAACACTGCTGCGGCAGGCTTCCCCGCACGTGCCGGGGAGGTCGCAGATTTCCGAAGCAGATTCTCTTCCGGCCGGATCTCCAGGAGCCCCGGCAGTCGCTCCTGAAGCAGGAATTCGGCGGAAACAACGAGCGGGTCCGCGTGAAAATCGCGCTTGCATACGAGCCCCCAGGAGCACGTTGGACAGCGCCACCAGCCCCATAGCCTGATGTTGTGTCATGTACATCCGGACCAGCACCGGGCCGCGCGAGTCACGCAATTCATCACGCGGAAACTCAAGCTCAAGGTGAACGAGGCGAAGATTGCGGTGGCGCGACCGCAGGAACGGAAGTTTGTCGGGTGCAGCTTTAGTGCCGGTCCGGAGATCAAGCGCGTCGTCGCGCCGAAGGCCCTGGATCGGTTCCGGCAACGAATCCGGGAGATCACGCGACGGGCTAAGGCGTCAGCATGAAGACGACCATGGAGGAACTGGCCTCGTATATGCGGGGCCGGCGCAGCGATTTCGGATTCTGCGAAACGCCGGAAATGCTGATTTTTCTCACCCGCTGGGTCCGGTGGCGATTGAGGGAGGCACTGTGGCGGCAGTGGAAAACACCGCGTCGTCGCCGGGCGGCTCTCTTGGAACTTGGGGTGCGTCCGCGGCTAGCAAGCAACACCGCTGGCAGCGGGCTCGGCCCTTGGTACCTCGCGAAGCCCAAGGCCCTGTCTGTAGGGCGCCAATGCGTACTTCAAATCGCTCGGGCCGTCATTGCTTGACGAATGCTGACGTAACCATTCTCGAACCGCCGTATACGGACGCGTACGTACGGTGGTGTGGCAGGGGTCGGCGGGTGACCGCCACGCCTATGCCGATCTAACGCGCCAGGGTCCGGCGATCCGCTCTGGGGGATCGTCCCCACCTCGCACTCCAGCAGGCGGCAGTCTGGAACAGCGGTCGTCTTGCCCGGTCCGACCGATCCCGCTCTGTGCGTCGCGGCCTGCGGGCTGGTCGCCGCAACGCGAACCCTCGATGACGGATGTGTGCTTTCCTACGACGCCAGGTGTGGTGCGTTTGTCAACTCGATTTGGCTCACTTTGATACTCTCATTTGGCCCCCCTCAAGCACCGATAGGCCCCTGGTATGGTTTTGTTCGCGGTGACCGCGGCCGAAGCGGAGCCCTGCGCCGCCGGTTT
>Ga0209581_1000578_pt1 | contig 69367 bp, 55 predicted proteins | sample Coa_R2_FD_187160 | JGI IMG/M metagenome (GOLD analysis project Ga0209581, IMG submission 187160) | Surface soil microbial communities from Centralia Pennsylvania, which are recovering from an underground coalmine fire - Coalmine... | ecosystem: Environmental > Terrestrial > Soil > Unclassified ...
TTGCTAGAAAGTATTGTAGCGACTCCAGAGCAACGCCTGGGGGAACTGTCGCTGCTGACGCCGCAGCAACGCCACCAGATCCTCTCGACCTTCAATGCCACCCAGATGCCCCTGCCCCAGCAGTCGCTGGTGACCCTGCTCGCTCAGCAAGCCCAGCAGCGGCCCGACGCCATCGCCCTGCTGGCCGAGGACCAGCAGCTCAGTTACCAGGCCCTGCACCAGCAAAGCCAGGTCCTGGCCGCCCGGCTGCGCCACCTGGGCGTGGGCCCCGATGTCGTCGTTGGCGTCTGCCTGCCGCGCACCTGCCTGCTGCCTCTGGCCCTGCTCGCCGTCCTTGACGCGGGCGGCGCCTATCTACCGCTGGACCCCTCCCATCCGCCGGAGCGGCTCGCCTGGCTGCTGACCCATGCGCAGGCGCAGGTCCTGCTCACCTGCCCATCCGTGCTGGAGGACCTCGCCCCCCAGGCGGTCTCGGTTCCCCACCAGCTCCTGGTACCAGACCTGATCGGGAACAGGGAGCCCACGCCATCCGCCCTGCCCTTTCCAGCTCTGCCCGCCGCAGGGCTGGCTTGTGCCTATGTGATCTATACCTCCGGCTCCACCGGAGAGCCCAAAGGCGTCCAGGTCCCCGAACTGGCCCTGCGCAACCTGCTGCTCGCTTTCCAGCACTCCTTGCACCTGGGTCCGGCTCATAGCTGGTTGGCCGTGACCACCGTCTCCTTTGATATCGCTGCACTAGAGCTGTTCCTGCCTCTGCTGTGTGGCGCTCGCCTGGTGCTGGCGAGCAGCCAGCAGGCCCACGATGGGATGGCCCTGCTCCAATGCCTGCAGCAGCAGGCCATTACCCATATGCAAGCCACGCCGGCCACCTGGCGTCTGCTGGAGGCGGCGGGCTGGTCAGCCAGCGCGGAGCTGACGGTGCTCTGTGGGGGAGAGGGCTTGCCCTGGGAACTGGCCCAGCGCCTGCGCCAACGGGTCAGTCGTCTCTACAACGTCTACGGGCCCACCGAGACGACGATCTGGTCCACCATCGAGGAGGTGCATCTGCCGGCAGCCCAGCTCCAGGGACTGGTGCCCATTGGCCGACCGCTGACCAACACCCAGGTCTATGTGCTCGATGAGCGGCTCCTGCCAGTCGTGCCAGGAGCCGAAGGCGAAATCTATCTGGGAGGGCTCGGCCTGGCGCACGGCTATGTGCAGGACCCTCAACAGACGGCGGAGCGCTTTGTCCCCGACCCGTTGAGTGGCAGGGCAGGCGCGCGGCTCTATCGCAGCGGGGACCGGGGGCGCTGGACGCAGGGGGGGCGGTTAGCCTTTGTGGGCAGACGAGATCGACAGGTGAAGCTGCGGGGCTATCGCATCGAACTGGGCGAGATCGAGAGTGTGCTGCGGCACAGCGAGGCAGTGGGGGAGGCGGTGGTGGTGCTGCAAGCAGCCCAGGCAGATGATCAGCGCCTGGTGGCGTATGTGGAGGCCAGGCCGGGAGCGGTGCTCAGCGTGGACGAGTTGAGGCAGCGCTTGCAGGAGCGATTGCCGGGGTATATGCAACCAGGAGTGTTGCTGCCGCTGGAGCGGCTGCCCCGGCTCGCCAACGGGAAGATCAACTGGAGGCAACTACCGTCCCCTGTGGGGATGGTGGTCCAGCGGCAGCCAGAGCAGCGTCCGGCGACGGGGGTGGAGGAGGTGCTGCGCGGGATCTGGCAGGGAGTGCTGGCGCTGGAGCAGCCAGTGGGGCTCACGGAGAACTTTTTTACCCTCGGGGGTCATTCACTGCTCGCCACACAAGTCATTTCCCGAATACGGGCTATCTTTCATGTAGACATCTCATTGCATGATTTCTTTAAAACACCTACTATTGCGGCTCTCGCATTGTTTATCGAAGAGAGTAGCGGTACAAAAAAAGAAGAAGAGTATATAGAAACAACACATGTAGATATTAATCAGCTCACCACAGAGGAGATAGATACGCTTCTAAGTCATTTGCTCCAAAGTTATGGAGACCTTGAACCTTAAAGGAACACATCACTTGCTTGTACTCAAAAAGACTATCACCACTCATCGCTGCGGTCGCCTGGGCTTCGAGCTGTTTAAGGTGACCGGCAGCGCGTTTACACATTTTGTGCGCGATGAGTATACCACCTTACCAGAGCGCGTTGACCGGCCTCTGTTTATGGCCCTCGACGTGTTCTGGCAATACGCCGATCCCACGCCCCTGGCTGATTCACAGCATGCTCACTACGTTCCCGCCGATGGCGATTGGGTTACCAGAGCCACCGTTTCTGGACGAGGTACCGATTCGCTTCGGCATAGCCGATCCGCAGGCACACTACCATGTGCCTCTGCTCGTCTCGCCCTGGGCTTATAGCACCTATCGCGACAGCTAAGACGACCTGTTTTGCCAGTCCGGCACGTACTATTTCTATAAGTAGTCAATCTCACCTGTTAGAGAAAGCTGGTACCTATGTGGCAAACGTACCTGCGTCCAGGTAGTCTTGCTGAAGCACTCGGCCTGCTTCGCTCTTATGGCAAAGAGGCGCGGCTTGTGGCTGGTGGTACCGATGTGCTGATCGAGCTCCAACGAGGAGTGAAACCAACATCGTCACTGATCGATATCACCACTCTCCATGATTTGAAGTATGTGCGGCTCACGGATGGTTGCTTACACATTGGCGCACTGGCAACGCATAATGATATCATCGGCTCGCAGGCGTGCAGGCAGTATGCGCGTCCACTGGTCCAGGCGTGCTGGGAAGTGGGCGCCCCGCAGATCCGCACTCGCGCCACGGTCGTCGGCAACGTCGTCACCGCTTCACCCGCTAACGATACTATCACGCCTCTGATGGCGCTCGGCGGGGAGGTAGTGCTGCTGAGTAGCGCGGGCGAGCGTGTTATTCCTCTCCACCAATTTTACTCTGGGGTGCGGCGCACTATCTGCCGTCCCGACGATCTGGTGCGCGAGATCCGCGTACCCGTTTTATCCCCTGACCAGCACGGCCTATTTTTAAAGCTGGGCTTGAGGCGCGCGCAGGCCATCTCGATCATCAATGTCGCTTTTGTACTGACCTTTGCAAACGATGATTCTGTAAGCGAGGCAAAGATCACGCTTGGCAGCCTGGCTCCAACCATCGTCCACGCGACCACAGCCGAGGAGTATCTGAAGGGCAAGCAACTCGACGAGACTGTCTGTCAGGAAGCTGGCAAGCTGGCCTGCATCGATATTCGTCCTATCGACGATGTACGCGCTACGGCCTCCTATCGACACCATCCCGGAAATTGATACCGTTGGCGAATTGCCGGGAGCACTAGACGGAAAGGATGACATCGAGTAAGCTAGCTGCAAAGCACTGTTGAGGAGATCGAACCAAAGCCAGGAAAAGGAGCGCACTAACGATGTCATTGCACCCAGAGAAAATAGGAGCAATACCAGAAGAAACAGCCCGTATTGCGAAAGCATGCTTCCCAAAGGGAAACCGTTATATCCGCTTACGAGAGACCTTAGGAACGATTTTTGATGATAACGAGTTTGCTGACCTGTTTCCCAAAAGAGGGCAACCAGCAGAAGCTCCGTGGAGATTAGCCCTGGTTTGCTTGGTGCAGTACATGGAAGAGCTGACAGACCGTCAGGCTGCTGACACCGTGCGCTCCCGCATGGACATCAAATATTTGCTGGGATTGGAGTTGACCGACCCAGGCTTCGATTTTAGTGTGCTCTCCGAGTTTCGGACTCGTCTGGTGGAGCATCAAGCGGAGCACCGCCTCTTCGAACTCCTTGTGACCAGGTTGGGTGAACAAGGCTACCTCAAAAAACGAGGAAGCCAGCGGACTGACTCCACGCATATTCTGGCGGCAGTGCATCGTTACCATCGTGTCGAACTGCTCCCGGAGACGCTGCGGGCTGCCCTGAACGAGGTGGCGGTCCAGGCTCCCGAATGGCTGCAATCGTGGGTGCCCGTTGACTGGTTCAAGCGCTATGGGCGCCGCATCGAAGAAGCCAGATTATCGATCAAGAAAGAAGAGCACGAGGCATTTTTGGAACAGGTTGGACGGGATGGCTCACAACTGCTTTCGAGGCTCTATCAAGAAGAGGCGCCTGCTCTGCTGATCCACTTACCTCAGGTCCAAATCCTGCGACAAATCTGGGTTCAGCACTTTTTCTGGGAAGATGGTCAATTACGTTGACGAAACAAAGATACCCTTCCTCCTTCGCATCTCACCTTGCGCTCGCCTTATGATCCAGAAGCTCATATTGGGAAAAAAGGTGGATTTGCTTGGTATGGATATAAAGTCCATCTCTCGGAGACGTGTGATGCTGACTATCCTCATCTGATCACCTGTGTTCAGACGACGGATGCAACGGCTTCTGACATGAACCAGACGCAGTTGATTCATGAAGAATTAGAACGCCGTGATGTGCTGCCCCAGACGCATTTGGTCGATGCAGGCTATGTCGATGCGGGATTGCTTGTCGAGAGCCACGAACGCTATGAGGTGGAGTTACTGGGACCAGTCAGCAGAAATAACCAATGGCAAGCCAAAGCAGGAAAAGGCTATGATCTCTCAGGATTTGAAGTAGATTTTGAGACGAAAGAAGCTACATGTCCACAAGGGCAGAAGAGCATCGACTGGAAGGACATGCGTGATCAACATGGACATCCCAAACTCTATATTCGCATTGACGAACAAACGTGTCGCCAATGCTCTTGCCGCTCTCTCTGCACGCGTGCGGAAATGAAGCCCAGACGTTTGTCTATACGTTCTCAAGAGGAATTTCTTCAGCTCCAGCGCCGACGCAAGGAGCAAGAAACAGAAATATTTCAGGTCACGTATGCCAAACGCGCGGGTATTGAAGGGACGCATTCCCAGGCCGTGCGAGCGCTCGGATTACGCCAATGCCGCTATATCGGGCTACAAAAAGCGTCGTTACAACATTCTTTCATTGCTGCTGCTCTCAATCTTCTTCGTCTCGATAACGTCTTAACAGGAGAAAAAATGGAGCAAACACGAATTTCTCACTTTGCTGCTCTTGCCCCTAAGAAGGCAGCCTAATTTTGCTTCCACCAATTCGCCAACGGTATCATTATATCAAGTGATGTCACGAGATAGTTCAGGTAGCCTCTAGCGGAAATCGACTTGCCATGCGTTCTTACGAAATGCCAACAAAGGGAGGCAGATGAAACGAAAAACAATCATTATTACGGGAAGCACGAAAGGGATTGGCAAAGGCATTGCTCTTCGACTAGCACGAGATTATCATAATATTGTGCTCAATTATGCAACAGATGAGAAGCAGGCGCAAGAAACCTTGCATCTGTGTGAGCCAATCACCCCACAAGTAATGCTGGTCAAGGCAGATGTCTCAGCAAGAACGGAAGTGGAGCATTTAATGCAGGAATGTGTCCACCGTTTCGGATCGCTTGATGTGCTCATCAATAACGCGGCCTGTGTGATCGACAAGCCCATGCTTGAGATGAGCGAACAGGAGTGGGAGCAAGTCGTCAATGTGAATATGAAAGACTCTCAGACATATGGGATCATTCAGGTGAAGAAAGATGAGTGAGCGTAATCACGTTTGGAGGGGGCGTCGATTTCAAAGGCCGATAGTGACCGTGCCGATGTCTGTGATGCACCTCTGGATCATACAACAACGGTGGAGGAGGTTCTTGCCCTGGCGGAATGTGGCTCAAGAGTTCCGCGTCACGCATCAGCAAGGCATAAATGGCCTCAATCATCTGGCCAGCAACCCGCCCAATGACCCGTGTTTTTCCGGTATAGGATTGCGTGCGTTCATCAAATGGACACCGCGCTTTGACCAGGCGCTCATACAACCGTGCCCATTCGTTGTCTCGCAAACGGATGACCTGCATGACCGCCAGAAACATGATCTGTTTCATGGTCCTGGTTCCCCCACGGGTCAGATAGGAAACATCCAGCGCGCTCCCCGATTGAGCCACGACTGGGGCCCAACCAACGTACGATTTGAGAGCCGAAGCCGATGGAAAATTGTAGATCGAGCCGATGGCCGCGATAATCGTCGCGGCGGTGATTGGCCCAAAGCCTGGAAACGACATCAGGATCTGCCCTTCGCGAGCCTGGTTCACAATGGTGACAATCTCGCTTTCCAATTGATCGATATGCTCGCGCAAGAGCCGAATCTCCTTATTGCTCCGACGGCGTTTGTAACGGATCTCCTGAGGATGCCCCGAAGCTTTGTGCTGGTCGATGAGTTCTGCATGAATGCGCTTGAGAGCACGCTCGCAAGCCTCCCGCAGGTTTTGCAGGATATGGAAGCGATCAGCAATTTGCACGGCTTCAGGTGCCCCATCGCTTGCCCCACGAGCAAACTCTGTTGACCGATCCCGGCTAATGACCAGGACACCGGGATGGCTTCTGAGCCAGAGGGAAAGGGCATCTGCTGTCCGCTCGGGAAGCAGATCAACTGGGCGATGCGTTCGCAAATCCACCAGGATAGCTCCATACGTCCGGCCCCGTTTGAAGGCGAAGTCATCGACGCCCAGGATTTCTGGAGCGGATGCCCCAGAGGTCTTGATTGACTTTGCCAGCCGCAGCAGGGTCTGCCCACTCACCGCCATCCCGAGTTGGTTCAGCAGGCGTTCTCCTGCTCGCCCGCTCAATGCGACAGCGAACAGCTTGAGAGTTGCTCTCAGTCGCTTCGTCTGTCGAGCGGAGCGCGCAACGACTTCGGGCAAGGGTTCCGCAAAGGTTCGTTTTTGACATGCCTGGTTCTGACAACGAAAACGGCGCACCCGTAGGCTCAGGCGAACGGCTTGCCCACTGACAGGGAGATCAGCAGGTGTGCGGGTGTAGAAGCTATGGAGGCGCGAGGAGGAGTGCTGACAAGCGGGGCAAACCGCTGTTTTCCTGGTCGCACAAGCCGTCACTGTGATTTCTGCCTCAGTTACGGAAATCTCCTGGACCTCAAAGCCAGGGAGGAGAAAAGGAAGCATAGGAAAAAGAAGAACCTCATTTCAGGTGATAGTTTATCGAGCAATTTGCTCTTCTTCTTTCTCTACGAACCAGACCCCCAATAGTTGAGCACGAAATGTGTGCATGAACCAGTTTTCTGGGTCCAGTATAGACAAACTGTTGCAAGAAGTAATACGCTCCCTCCTGGAAGCCTACTTTGAACCGCAGTTCTCAGACCACTCGCATGGATTTCGCCCCAAACGTGGTTGCCACACAGCGCTACGAGAAATCTACCACCATTGGCGAGGAGTCACCTGGTTTATCGAGGGAGATATCGCGCAATGCTTTGAGAAGCTGAGTCACGAATTACTCATTGAAGTGCTCAAAGAGCATATTCACGACGGAAGATTTATCAAGCTGCTGCAAGACCTTCTTGATGCAGGATACATGGAAGACTGGACCTACAACCAAACGCTGAGTGGAGTCCCACAAGGCGGAATTGTGACTCCACTCCTCTCAAATATTCTGCTTGATAAACTGGACAAGTTCGTGGAAAACGTTCTTATCCCACAATACACCAGAGGAAGTAGGAGAAAGATTAATCCAGAGTATGACAAACTCAGGATAGACTCACGAAACCAAAGGAGAAAGGGAAATACTGAGAAGGCCGAGGAATTGAGAAAGCAATCTCAGACTCTGCCCTCGGTAGCGACGAACGACCCAGACTATCGACGCCTAAAATATGTCAGATATGCTGACGATTTTCTGTTGGGATTTGTTGGCCCGAGATCGGAAGCGGAAGAAATCAAGCAGCAACTCAGAACGTTCCTGCGAGAGGAACTCCAACTGGAACGCTCTGAAGAAAAGACGCTTCTCACCCATGCGACAAGCGAAGCGGCAAGGTTTCTTGGGTATGAAATAACCGTGCTGCAAGATGATACGAAGCGCACAAAACGAAGGGACACCGGAAGAATGTGCAGGAGTATCAATCGTGTCATAGGTTTACGAGTGCCTGAAGATGTGTTAAAAGCGAAGATAGATTGCTACAAGAAAAACGGTGAAGCAACACAGCGAACAGAGCTGATAAAAGCAAGCGACTACACAATCGTTCTGACCTATCAGCTCGAATTTCGAGGTCTTGCGAATTACTATCAGCTTGCCTACAACATGCGCACCTTAGCACAGCTCAAGTGGGTCATGGAAACCTCACTGACAAAGACGCTGGCAGCAAAGCACAAGATAACAGTGTCCAAAGTCTATGAGAAATATGGGGCAATGCTTTTGGTAGGAGACAAAGAGTATAAAGGACTCCAAGTGACCCAACCAAAGCCCGATGAGAGTAAAAAGCCGCTGAGAGCAACCTGGGGCGGAATACCCTTGAAGTGGGATAGTGAAGCAACACTTGATGACCAACCGCCAAGAGTCCCTATCAACCATCGAACAGAACTGGTGCAAAGGCTTCTGGCAGATTTCTGCGAACTGTGCGGAAGCGGCACAGATGTAGAAGTCCATCATGTCAATGCCATGCGCAAAATTCATGAATACCCAGGAAGAGCAAAACCTGAATGGGTGAAAAGGATGATAGCCTTGAGGCGAAAAACGTTGGTTCTTTGCAAGAGATGTCACGTCGCCGTTGAACACGGATTACCCATCACATGGCAACTCATCAGCCTCGACGAGATCAAAGAGCGACGAAAGAAGCTCAATGACGCAATACTGGAGAGCCGGATGCACTGAAAGGTGCAAGTCCGGTTCGGAGGGGGGAGGTCAGAAAAGGAGCGTCTTATGAAACTACTTGAAGGCATTTGAGCAAGTCTGAGAAGCAAGGCTACCTCGCTGGCCCCCTACCCTACCTCAGGCATAGTGCGGCAACGCTTCTGTTAAGTGCAGGGGTGCATCCGAAAGTCGTGCAGGAAATTTTAGGTCATAGTCGGATTAGTATGACGTTAGATGTGTACTCGCATGTCTTACCGAATATCCAGCAAGAGGCCATGCAGAAGCTCAATAAAGCGCTTCAGGGCTAATTCTGTGTTTTGCTGTCAGTTTTGCTGTCAATCTAGAAATCCCTCGCACATAAAAACGCCTCAAGCCGCTTGTATCCTTGCTTGAGACGCCTCATAAAACTTCGGAGGTGCCGGTGGAGAGATTCGAACCCTCAACCCTTGCGGGACTTGTTTTTGAGACAAGCGCGTATACCGTTCCGCCACACCGGCTTATGACTGACAGGCCATATCATAGCGCATCAATGACCAGAAGTCAAGAGCTAAACTTGAGAAACCTGAGGAATTTCGGCTCGCCCGAATTCGCCGATGGTCCTGAACTTTTGATAACGCTTTTCCAGCAACTCCTCGATTGGAATGGGGCGTAATTCTGCCAGGTTTCTAAGCAGCGCGGCTTTGAGATTATCGGCGGCGAGCTGGTGGTTACGATGCGCTCCTCCTAGCGGCTCCGGGATGAGTTCGTCAACCAGGTTTAGCTCTTTGATCTCACGCGCGCTGATGCGCATGGCTTCAGCAGCCTGCGGTGCATAAACACTATCTCGCCACATAATCGAGGCCGCCGCCTCTGGCGCGGCAACTGTGTAAATGCTGTGCTCCATCATCAGGATTCGATCTGCCAGGCTGATTGCCAGAGCGCCCCCGCTACCACCCTCGCCGATGACGCAGGCGATAATAGGGACCCGCAAGCGCGCCATTAAGTAGAGGCTGGAGGCGATGGCTTCGGATTGCCCCCGCTCTTCATCTACCAGACCGGGAGAAGCGCCGGAGGCATCGATCAAACAGATGATGGGGAAGCCGAACCGCTCAGCCTGACGCATCAGACGCTGCGCCTTGCGATAGCCCTCTGGATGCGGCATGCCTAGATTGCGGTATTGCTTCTCCTTCATATCTCGCCCCTTTTGATGGCAGACGAACATCACCACCTGACCATCCAGTTGGGCCGGCCCCGCCATAATCGCGTGATCGTCGCCGAAGGAGCGGTCCCCGTGCAATTCGAAGAAATCTTCTGTTATGAGCCGGAGGTAATCGGCCGCGTAGGGACGGTCTTTGTGGCGAGCAACCAGGACAGTTTGCCACGAGGTAAGGTTTTTATAGATATCTTCTGTGCGGTGGCGCAATTCGCGTTCCGCCTCCTGTAGTTGCTGAAGCTCCTCATGTTTCAGACGGTCACCTTTGCGTTGTAGGCTGGTGATCTTCTTCTCAAGCTCGGCTAATGGTTTCTCAAATTCCAGATCGTAAGGCATCGCATTTTCCTCTATGTTACGGTGTGGCTGTGTGTGATTCGTCTCCGGCTGCATTTTTGGCGTACAGGCGCAGAAGCTGGGCCAGGGTCTGGCGTAGCTCGCGGCGGTGTACTATCGTATCAATCATACCATGTTGGAGGCCAAATTCGGAATTGACAGTACCTTCAGGAAGCTTGATGTGCATAAATTGCTCGATGACACGCGGCCCCGTAAAGCAGATCAGTGCGCCCGGTTCCGCAAGAATGACATCGCCAAGCATCGCGAAACTGGCGGTGACCCCTCCTGTGGTGGGATCGGTCAACAGGCTGAAATAAGGGAGCCGGGCCTCGCTCAATTTGGCAAGCGCGGCTGACGTCTTTGCCATTTGCATCAGCGAGTATACCCCCTCTTGCATGCGCGCCCCACCGGAGGCGGTGGCGATCAGTACAGGGATGCCCCGCTCTATGCCTAGCTCAATGGTGCGGGTGATTTTCTCGCCCACAACAGACCCCATGCTGCCACCAATAAAACGAAAATCCATGATAGCAAGCGCAAGAGGGCTTCCCTCAATAGTCGCGTGACCACTCACAACGGCCTCGTTCAGTCCCGAGTTGCGTCGTTCTTCTTCCAGTTTGGCTGCATAGGCTTGCGAGCGGCTGACGAACTTGAGAGGATCGACCGAGATAATATCTTGATCTATCTCGACGAAGCTATCAGGATCTGTTATGAGCGCAATACGTTCGTGTGCTGTCAGTCTGAAGTGATAGCTACAGCGTGAGCAGATCTTCAGGTTCTTCTCCCAGTCGCGCCCGTAGAGAATCTCCTTGCATTTGGGGCACTTGACTGCGATATTGCCCATGCTGGACAAGTTGGATTTCGCCTCCTCGGTAGAGGTTGCTTGCTTTGTTGATGGAACTGCCGCTTCTTTAACCATTAAAAAACCTCCCCGTCAGTTTTAGGCGAAGAGCGCCTCCACGAAACGCTGTGGGTCGAAAGGAATGAGATCCTCGACTTTTTCTCCGGTACCGATGAACTTGATAGGTACCCCTAAATCGTCTGCCACCGCAAAAGCGAACCCACCTTTGGCGGTGCTATCCATTTTCGTAATAATAACGCCCGTTAAGCCGATATCCTGCGCGAACTGGCGCGCCTGCAAGAGCGCGTTTTGTCCGGTTGGCGCATCAATCACCATCAATAACTCGTGTGGGCCGTCAGGAATGAATTTCTGAATAACTTTGTTAATTTTTTTTAATTCTTCCATAAGGTTATACTTGGTATGCAGACGGCCAGCGGTGTCAATGATGAGCACATCGCTGCCGCGCGTGGTGGCGGCCTGAATCGCGTCATAGACAACGGCGCCGGGGTCGGAACCCTGATTCTGGCTGATCACGGGTGCACCAACGCGCTCTCCCCATACCTTGAGCTGGTCAATGGCGGCGGCGCGGAATGTATCGCCAGCAGCCAGGGTAACTTTAAAGCCTTCGCGCACGAGACGATAGGCCAGTTTGGCGATGGTGGTCGTCTTGCCAGAGCCGTTCACACCAATTACTAATATAACGGTGAGCGGGGACTGTTTTGACCTGCGAAGTAGAGAGGGTTTGCCGAGGAGGGCTACAAGTTCTTGACGTAATGCTTGCTGTACCTGGGCGCTGGTGCGCATATGTTCTGCTGTGGCCCGTTCACGCAGGCGCTCAATCAGCCACATGCTGGTGCCAGGACCTACGTCGGTTGCCAGTAATGCTTCTTCCAGCTCATCCCACAGGTCATCGGTGATAATATCAGTTTCTTCAACGGTATCGCTTAACCGTTTAAAAAGTTGTTTAGTGCGGTTTAAAAAACCGAATCTATTCGGGTCTTCTTGCGGATTCTGCCCAAAAAATCGATTGAGCACGTCAGTATAAACTCCTTTAATATCGTTACGGCTTGAGTGCCTTGTCGGTTCCTCCCAAAATCAAAGAAGAGGGCATACCACTGCATACCCATATGCAGTGATCGTCCCTCTACATCTGTCAGGCAAAAGGCCACCCTCTTGCCCGCCCGGTTCACGTTCGTGAGCGGCGCAAACCGCTCATAAACGTGCTGCCTGGTGCCACACCCCACCCCTACTGGCGACCGCTGCGATACGAATGGAGTGAGCCGTCACTGATTGGTTCATTAATGATGATGTCACCGTTACGGATTTTGATGTTGTACAGGCAAGACGGGTTGGTACACACCCATGCCTTGTACTCGATGGAAGCTCCCTGGCTACCGAAATCCGAAAGCGGAACCAGATCACCTTCACTACATTTGCGACACCGGGGAAAAGCGTTTTCCACGAAATCGCCTCCTTCCTTCACTCTGGAGGATCTATTCGCCTGCCCACACGAAGGTAAGCAAACGAGGCTTAGCGAGAAAGTAAGCCGAGGGGGAGCCTCCGCCGCTGCATCCGCATCCCCACAGCAGGTATAATCCATGCCCTTCCTATCATACCACAACTCCTCTTTCCTGTCAGCAGGTAAGTGAAGAAATTTTCATTTTTTTGCTTTAGAAAAGCAGCAATCTCTTTCCTTGATCCTGGCTGAAGGAGGCATAAGAAACAGAGGGATAGCTTTGCTATCCTTTTGCGGCTTCAGATGAGAGGTCACGCGGTAACCTTTCTTTTCATCTGTCATGAGCCGTTATTTCTTACCTTCAGCATAACAGGAGTTACAACTCTAGTCAAGCATTCACATCCATAGACTTACGAATTGATGACTTCGCGCGCTGGGGAAATTTCCCCAAACATGGAAATATCTTCATCTTCGGCCCTGCAAATACTCTTTCTGTTCATGGTAATAATTTAACCTTTTTTCCTATTTCAAAATGAAAGCTCTCTCTTGAAAGGCTCGTGCCTCGTTGCCTTTGCCACCGTCTGCACTGCTTGTCAGGGCTGCATCTCTCGCATTGCTGACGGTGGTGGTTGCCCTTTTTCCTCTGATGAAGGGACGAACTGTATGGGGTACTTTCTACAATTTGGCACGATTATTGCTGTGTAGAGCAATGGGAGAGCATTTTTCAAATGGCGCGATCCAATTCAGTATTTTCTTTGTGATGTATCTCCGTGGATGGTTTCTATTGAAGGAGAGAGGGAGAATGGAGTACTCATTATGGTAGCAAAAGCGACGAGAGCCAAACGTAGCGTTGACCTGGAAGCAGATATTTTTGTAGTGAAAGGGAGGAAGCGTCATACGCCAGAGTACGCCTGTGAGGGGAATGATCTGGGAGATGAAACGGAATTCGGTTTCGAATGCGACGATGAAACTGATAGCGAGGGAGAGGACTTCCGGGGCGCTGTAGACGACTCGGTGAAGCAGTATCTTAAAGAAATCGGTATGTATCCTCTTCTCACTGCTGAACAGGAGTTGATGTTAGCGGAACGTATCGCGCATGGCGATTCGCGGGCGCGCCAGAAGCTGATCGAGGCGAATTTGCGCCTGGTCGTGAGCATCGCGAAACGTTATTCAAATCAGGGGTTGCCTCTCCTGGATCTGATCCAGGAGGGGAATATTGGCCTGATGCGCGCAACTCAGAAGTTTGATTATAAACGCGGTTTTCGCTTCAGCACCTACGCCACCTGGTGGATTCGGCAGGCGATTAGCCGCGCGATTGCCGAACATTCGCGCAGCATTCATATCCCAGTCCATGTCGTCGAACTTATTTACAAGATCAAGCGCGTGGCGCGACGTATGTATCAGGATGAGGGCGTGGAACCACTGCCGGAGCAACTGGCTGCTACGCTGGGGCTGCCCCGCGAGCGGATTGTGGAACTGCTGAGTATTTCTGAACAACCTATTTCATTAGATGCCCCTATTGCTGACGATGATGAATATCATATGGCCGATATGTTAGAAGATACCTCCGTCGTTTCGCTGGAGGGGCAGCAATCCCATCAGGCGCTGCGACAGTACATTGAAAGCGCCATGAGTATCCTCAATCCGCGCGAGCGCACGATCATTGAGATGCGCTACGGCTTAAAGGACGGCCATTCTTTCTCTTTGGATGAAGTGAGCGTGGTATTTCACCTGACCCGCGAACGTATTCGCCAGATTGAGGTGAAGGCGCTGCGTAAGCTGCGTTACCCTGAGCGCTATGAGGGGATGCGCGATCTTGTGCGGGTGTAGGTGCGATTGATCTCTGTGCAGAGGCCACCCACACCATGCAGGGGGCCTCTGCACAGGCTTTACTCCTCGGCTGATATCCCGCCAGCTTTTTCTTGCAAAAATGCGTAAATGAAGGGATCGAGATCGCCAGCCAGGTAGCCTTCGGTATCGCTGGACTCAAAGCCCGTACGATGGTCCTTGACGATATTGTAAGGGTGGATGGTGACCGAGCGGATCTGTGTGCCGAAATCGGCCTGCACATGTTCGCCTTTGAGCCTGGCTACCTCCTCTTCACGCTTCTTTTGTTCCATTTCGTAGAGGCGAGCCTTCAGCAGCTTGAGGGCGACCTCGCGATTCTGGATCTGGGAGCGCTCATTCTGGCAGGTGACGACAATACCGGTCGGAATGTGGCGCATGCGCACCGCCGAGTCGGTCTTGTTGACATGCTGCCCTCCGGCACCGGTTGAACGGTAGGTATCGACCTCGATATCTTCGGGACGGATCGTGACTTCAATCGTGTCTTCGATATCGGGCATGACCTCAACTTTGGCGAAAGAGGTGTGGCGGCGGTGGGCGGCGTCAAAAGGCGACAGGCGAATCAGCCGGTGGGTGCCGATTTCTGAGCGCAGATAGCCATAGACATAACGGCCTGTGATCTCGACGGTTGCGCTCTTGATGCCAGCTTCTTCTCCCTCGCTGTAGTCGTAGATTTCGGTGCGAAAGTGATGACGCTCAGCCCAGCGCAGGTACATGCGTAAGAGCATCTGAGCCCAGTCCTGGGCATCCACGCCGCCGCTGCCCGCGTGGACGCTGATAATGGCATTGCCCTCGTCATGTTCGCCATTGAGCATTAAGGCAAATTGTAGTTTCTCAACCTGTTGCTGGAGATCGGTCAGCGATTGTGCGACTTCGGCCTGCATTTCTTGGTCTGGCTCCTCTTCCAGCAATTGTGCTAATCCTTGCAGGTCACAAAGTTGCGACGCGATGTCTTCCCAGGTGGTTACCTCTTCACGCAAGGCATTGAGTTGCTGCATCTGCCCTTGAGCCTTGCGGTTGTCCGACCAGAAGTCGGCAGCCATGCTTGCTTCTTCAAGTTTATGAATCTGGTGTTTCTTGTTTTCCAGGTCAAAGACGCACCATTGTGTGATGGATGCGCTGTTGGAAACGTTCGATTTGATTGGTAAGTTCGCTCATGGCTTCTATTGTAACACGTTTTACTCTTAGTTGTATATCATGGCACTGCTTGCGCTGTCTGGTCCAGCAGCACGCCGGTGAGCAACAACTGACCAGGCGTGCCATTGGCGGAAGGGATATTTTCGATGAGTAATAAGCCGGGCTGCTCTGATGTAATGCTGCTATAGAACAGGGTACCTGTAAATGTTCCATCCTGGCTTACTTGCAACGTTGAATGTTGCGAGAGGGGGATGGGCATGAGCGTATGATCAAAAAGTGATACCGTGCTCTGACCATTGCCAGACATGCCATTGCCCCGAAAAGTGATGGTGGAGGCTGTGACCTGCAATTGTGACGGCGCCAGGGTTATAGCAGACGTTTGCGCCTTTGTAACAAACCAGAGACCTTTGTTATCATGCTGGAGCAGACGAGAGAGCGTCACATTTACCTCCAGATGCGGATTCTGGTGCGTTAACAGTACATGCGCGGTCGTCCCGTCATTGCTCTGATCAATGACCTGGGAGGTGTCCCATTGAAATAGGTCACGGGCCATCTGTTGCACCGTTGCTACAGGATCGCTCCAGAGAAGCGATTGCCCGTTGTTGGCCTGATCCTGCAACGCCTCGGCCTGCCCCCGACTGCTAACAGGATAGAGTCCGGGGAATTGGACCTGGATAAATGCTCCATTGTGCCAGCGATATTCGCGGTAGATGTTTTGCTGTAAAGGCAGCATCAGAACGCTTGCTTCAGGCGTGATTGTAGGATCGAGCTGGCTGATCAGTAAAGTGTTGGCACTGCTGATACTGACCGTACCCTGCACCAATCCCTGCTGTACGAAGCGTAAAGCAAGCTTAGGTTGCTGTTGCTGCATCATGCACACGAAAATGTAGACGTCAAGCAGATGCTGAGAGCCAGTGTCGCTGACAGGAACTAAAACGGCTGGCTGGCCGCCAGTAAGCTGGTCCACCGGTTGGAGCGCTCCAACCTCCTGAGTTTTTGAGCGGAGCGCTATAAATTTCGTATAGTCAGTATTATGCAGGAGTTCCTGGCAACTGGAAGGGCTTGCCGCCGTAAAAGATAGGTGGGTGACGGCAAGAAAATGCAGCAGGGCTATGAGGGCGAGAGCAGATAAAAGGGCCGTCAAAATGCGTGGCCCTCGACGTTGGCTGCGGGGAGTAGCAGGTGCGGATAACGATGGATCGGGCGGAATTATAATGGCTGGTCGCTGCTTTGTGGTTCCCATACTGGTATTCCCACTTTCTGTGTGAAGGATGATGCATATTCTCTCTTCTTATTCTACAGAGCAGGAAGAAACATGTATGCGCGTCGCAGAGAAGTTTCAGTGGATGTAGAATTGTGCAGGGAGTGAGGAAAGGGGATGTGTGAAAAATCAGACCTGGGCGAGGTTTCCACCGATGATCTTCCAGGAATTATCGTTTTGTTTCTCAACCAGATAATACCCCTGGTAAGTCGTTTGTTGTGTGCCTGAGGAGGATTGCTGAGTGGCAACGACGGTCACGGTGACTTTCACCGTGCCGTCGGTCTGCACGACGGAATCGCCGAAGGTGATTTTATCGTGCAGGGTATTCTTATAGCCATTTCTGAAATCCTGGAAGGTTTGCTGGTTGTCCTTCCACAGATTGTATGCTGCCTGGTATTTCCTGGCATTCACGTCGTTATAATATTCCTGAATCAGTGCCTGTGCCTGCTGGGTTGCTGTGGGCGTCGTGGGTGTGGTAACAGCCGTTGGTGTAGATGTATCGTTGCGGGAACCAAAGACGCGATTGCTTTGCAGAGCAAAGAGGACCACAGCGGCAAGCAAGAACAGCAGCCCGATCAAGATCAGCACCAGCCCGACCGAGCGTCCTCTAGAGCTCGACGATGGTGCAGGTGTGTGTTGACCGGAAAATGGCTGTTGATAACCGGTGCCCCCCTGTTGTGGAAACCCGGGGTAGGACGCTCCCATAGGCGGATACGCGCCGCCTGATTGCTGGTAATCGGCATAGGCTTGCGAGGGATAGTTTCCTCCGCTCATCGTACCATAGCCGGGCGTGCGATTGGCTACATTTGAAGCATCCATGCGGCTTGTCGGATCGTAGGCTGCCTGTGTGCTATAATCGTAGCCCTGATTATCAGGACGTAATACCAGCTTGGGATTAGGCGGGGTGGATGGTCCCGCCGGTGGTAGGCCGGGTTGCGATGGGTTACGTACCTGGTAAACAGGCGAGGCTATCGTTGGATCATCTGTATGGAAGTCTCCCGCCGGTACATCGGATTCGACCGCTGCTCCACAGCGGGGACATACTTTATTGCCAGGGGCCAGTTGAAGACCACATTGACCACAGAAAACCATAAAGTGCTCCTACTCTTTTTTCCTTTTGCGCCGCTCTGCCCCTCTTTGTGGTATCACAGTGTTCTCCTCAGAGAGGGGGGAAGACGTACTTGCGTAAAGAGCGGCGTTGATAACATCATCCATCCGTTCTACCATAACAAAACGCAGCTTGCGCGTAATCTCCTGTGGTACGTCATCCAAATCTTTCCGGTTGCGTTTCGGTAGAATAAACGTCGTAATGCCTGCTCGATGGGCTGCCAGCACTTTTTCTTTGATACCGCCCACGGGCAACACTCGTCCCCGCAGTGTAATCTCTCCCGTCATTGCCACATCACGCCGCGCGGGCCGACCGGTGAGGGCGGAAATCAAGGCTGTTGCCATCGTAATGCCTGCTGAGGGTCCATCTTTCGGGACGGAACCCGCCGGCAGGTGCAGGTGAATGTCGTACTTCTCATAGAAACGATTCTCCAGCCCAAATTGTTGCGCCCGCGAACGCGAATAGGAAAGAGCAGCCTGGGCTGATTCTTTCATCACGTCGCCGAGCTGGCCGGTCAGCGTCAGGTGTCCACGCCCCGCCATCAGCGTCGCTTCGACGGTAATGAGATCCCCACCGGCATTCGTCCACGCTACTCCAGTCGCTACTCCTGCTTCATCATGTTCTTCTGCCAGACCATAATAGTGTCGCTGAGGTCCAAGATAGTCGGGAATTTTTTCTGCCGTTACCTGCGTTTTCGTGCGGCGTCCCTCGGCAACCTTGCGCGCAACTTTGCGCATAATGGAAGCTATTTCGCGCTCCAGGTTGCGCACCCCTGCTTCGTACGTGTACTCGCGAATAATGCGCCGTACAGCATCGTCGTGCAAAGTAACGCGCGAAACTTTTAATCCATGCTCGCTCATCTGGCGCGGGATCAGGAAGTTGCGCGCAATATGCATCTTTTCTTCTTCGGTATAGCCAGGCAGCTCGATAACTTCCAGGCGGTCCCGCAATGCGCTGGGAATCGGATGTAATACGTTTGCGGTCGTGAGAAAAATGACCTGCGAGAGATCATATGGTACTTCCAGGTAGTGATCGGAAAAGGCGCTATTCTGCTCAGGGTCAAGCACTTCTAGCAGCGCCGCCGAAGGATCGCCCCGGAAATCTGCCCCGATTTTATCAATTTCGTCCAGGACGAACAGGGGATTGACGGTCCCCGCCGTCTTCATCGTCTGGATAATGCGTCCTGGCAACGCGCCAACGTAAGTGCGGCGGTGGCCGCGAATCTCTGCCTCATCATGGATGCCGCCCAGTGAAAGACGCACAAACTTGCGGTTCAACGCCTGGGCAATCGAGCGGCCCAGCGATGTTTTGCCCACTCCAGGTGGCCCGACAAAGCAAAGGATCGGACTGCGCATATTATTCGAGAGTTTGCGCACGGCAATATACTCTAAAATGCGCTCTTTCACTTTGTGCAGCCCGTAGTGGTTCTCCTCCAGGATGGTAGCGGCTGTTTTTATGTCAAGCTGATCCACTGAAGCTGCATGCCACGGGATGCTCACCAGCCAGTCCAGGTAGGTACGCATAATGCCAACGTCGGGCGCCATTGAAGGCATGGAGAGCAGGCGGTCCAGTTCCTTATTTGCCCGCGTCTGAATCTCTGCTGGCATGCCGCTGGCGTGTATTTTCTCGCGCAGCTCCGCGCTTTCGCGCATGATGGGATCGCCCTCGCTTAGTTCGCGCTGAATAGCCTTGAGTTGTTCGCGCAGGAAGTATTCGCGCTGATTCTTATCAACTTCCTGCTGCACCTGATGATGAATCTGATTCTCCAGTTCCAGGATGTCCAGCTCTTTTGAGAGGAGAATATTTACCCGCTGCAATCGCTCTTCGACGTTGAATGCTTCCAGGATATCCTGGCGGATGGGAATGGGTGCTTCAAGCGAGGAGACGATAAAATCGGCCATTGCACCTGGCTGATCGATATTCATAGCCGCGATATAAATATCTTCGCTGAGAACGCTGCTCAACTTGACGCATTTCTCAAATAACGTCAACACGGCCCGCCGTAAAGCTTCCAGGGCCAGCGTTGGTTCCAGTTCATCCGGTACAATCTCGGTCTGAACACGCAGGTAGGGGAGGCATTGTGTGCAGGCTAAACGCCGGCGGCGACGTTTCCCGCGAATGAGAATATTCAACGAGCCATCGGGCAATTTGAGAATGCGATCAATAAACCCTTCCACTCCTATCGTATAAACATCTTCGGGACCGGGGTCTTCTGTCATTTCGTTCAATTGAGTGACCGCAAACAAGAGATGATCTTTGCTAATGGCCTCTTCGATGGCTTTAATTGACTGGTCGCGTCCCACCAACAGCGATACAGCCACATTTGGTAGCAAAACAGTGTTACGAACAGGCAAGAGAGGCAGATCCCTGAGCTCCTTCTGCTGCTCCTGTAGCACATCAAGATCGTCATGGATTGTGATATTGTCTTCAATAAGCTGCTCTGGAGTAGCAACCTGGATGGCTTTCTCCATAGATGTGTCGTTGCCCTCTCAATAAAAAATGAGTAATTAAATACATTACGCTCCATTATAACGTACCTGAGGTAGTGAAGCAACGAGATATCCGAATATCCGCTGATCTACACTGTGGGCGTTTTCTTCATAAGACGATTAAACCCATGTTTTGTTCCTATGAGGAGGTATGTTTACGCTTCTTTTCTTGTACCATCCTCTGTAACATTCGAGCTTTCTCGATCCGCCCCAATTTCATATATGCCTGATATTCATATTCCAGCGATAGCACAGGAATGGACATGTGCTCGAAGGCAATAAATTGTCGATGCTGCATCAAATCTAAAGGCTCTTCCCATGTGCCATCTGCCAGTCGCTTCTGGATATCACCCATGATTTCCACAGTGATCGCGTCGATCATCAAGGCTCCCAGATGGGAGCGTATTTGTTCAGAGGTGACGAACGTCACGTTGCGCGTGACATACTGCGCGAAGGACCGTTCGATGGCATACGCTCCTGCTTTGTCTGTTTGCAGATCGATATCGTCAGGGGTAATCGGGGCTCCTTGCAGGGCGAAACTGAAGCTGCCTGTTACGACCCAGTTGATGTCTGTCTCCGCTAAACGAGCATAAAGTTGGCGAAAGACAATCAGATGCGTTAGAGGGATCACCTATTTTTCTTTCTATGTAATTACGTATGTCTAACTGCTTGCTTTTTATTGTACGCGATCTTCAACTGAAGAGAACAAGCAACTTTCTTTCTTCCTCTGAAAGTACTAATCGCGTATTTCTGGGTACCGGGTAGATCTCGGCGCGCTCCCACAATGGACCTGTGACGCTGGTGCCGCTGCCAATTTGCACACCTCGTTCGCGGAGGGCGTTTAGCAGTTCGCGGGCGTTGAAGAGATAGAGCGATTCGATAATCCAGGGATTGGCAATGCCGGGCGAGGAACTGCTCGGCCCAGTCAGAACAAGGTAATAGTCGGGCAAGGCATCCTGTTTGATGCCCAATTGCCCGTCATGTTTGGGGTGCCATTGAATGTCTACCGTTTGCCCTGTCAGGGGGCCATGCGTAAATCTGCCATCAAACCCTCGATGCTTGCCGCCTTCTTCGAGCGAGATTTTGAGGATTGCTGAGGCGATATATTCCCCGACGTTGCCCACCTGGGCGGGACGCCCGATCAGTGTAGCCATTTTCTGGTCAATGGTATTGCGCGACTTTATCAGGCTCGCCAGCCAGGGAAGATCATCCATAAATTACCCCCTATTTGTGACTGATAAGTGTTCTGTTCCAGTTTTACAAGGCTCGTGCCCGTACTAACAACAGCGAGGGAACTCCCTGGTTGCCCGGCTCTTGCCTGGCGCGCTCTCCGGTCGCCAGAGGCTCTAGCGTACGTTCGAGGGCAAAGCCGGCTGAGGCGAGCGTATTGAGGTAAGTGCTGAGCATGCGGTGATGCTCACCCACGAGGCCGCGTACTCCATGTGGATTAGATGACGTCCAGATCCTTTCATCGAAATAGCCATCAACGACCCGTTTCACGCTACCATCGTCCATAGTGAACCAGGATGCGTGAGGGGTTTGAAAACAGGGGTGTGTGATGGCAAAGGCGAACCAGCCGCCGGGCTTGAGGATGCGTCTGGTGGTCTGGAATGCGGCCCGGATATCATCGATATTCATCAGTGCCATAATGCATAGCGCTCCGTCAAAGCTTTGATCCGCTAAAGGTTCGCCGTTCTGAGCGTCGCCGTGTAGATATGTAATGCCCAGCGGTTCCTGGGTTTCATGCTGCTGTGCCATTGCCAGCAGGTTATCCGCCAGATCGAGCCCGGTTACGTGTGCTCCTCGTCGCGCCAGTTCGAGCCCGGTTACGTGTGCTCCTCGTCGCGCCAGTTCGCGCGCGATCCATCCCTGTCCGCAGGCAAGGTCGCAAATCTCCTGCCCCTGAACCTCTCCAACCATTGCTAAAACATTGGGTAGGATCACTTCGCGATACAGGGGGTTATCACGTAAATACTGGTCGTACCAGCCTGCAATATCATTGTAGGTTCTTGTGCTCATATTGGTCCTTTTCCTATGCTATGATGACATGTAGTTTACATCACAGGTGTTGGTTGATGCAATTAGATCAAGGAGTTACTCTATGAATCTATCACAGTGGTTTCGCCAGCAATTGCAGGTAAGCATGGATGGGTTTCTCTGGGCCATCGGGCTGATCCCACAAGACCGTCTCTATCAGGAGCCTCGCTCCGATAGGTGGTCTGCTGCTCGGATCGTCTATCACATGCTCTCTTACGAGCGGCGGCTGGCTTTGCCTTCAATATTGCAATGGACTGGTGGGCCGCTGCCTGTTGCCAGCTCCCAGCTAACGGATGAGATGAAGGAGGACTATCTTTGGGGGAATGGGCAGGGTCATGAAATGCAAAAAATGCTTATAGATTTCAAAAGTATACGTGTCCAGCAGCTTGAATCGCTATCCCAACTCAGCGAGCAGAGCTGGAATGAGGAGCGTGACACAATCTGGGGACAAAAGCCGCTTAAATGGGTTGTCACGAAAACCTACCAGCATACGCTCGAACATACCGATGAGCTTTTGAAGGCGTACCTTTGGGGATGATGTCGCATTGCACAAGTTAGCGAATAGTGGCTTTATAGGTGTTGGAGATGATGAGGGCGTTGACGAGCCGTGATGGATAATTGGAGAGGGGTTCGGCAGGGGAGGCTGCGGTCTGAGCATCCCCTTGCCCAGGTAAACCTGAGCTGCGAATGGCAGCGAAGCCGCGACTATAGCCGTCAGACTCAGCCAGGTGAAAATATACAGTATGCGTCGCGTAACGGTTGTATGAGCATGTTGCTGATGTCGTTTGTGCAAATAATGGAGCGTGTGCATATGCCACGGAATCCTTTCCACTGCTTACAGAGTATGCCCGAACAGCGATGATTTCCGCTACTGCATCAGGGCAAATTTCTGCAAGCAGTTGTTTCCAGTGAAAACTAATAGGTTGACTTCAGATATTGCACGCTGAAGAGCCCTTGCGCATCTGTCCATACCCGTTCAACGGTGAAGCCAGCGGTCAGCGCCAGTTGCGCAAACTCATCTAGTGTGTATTTATAAGAACTTTCCGTCCAGATACTCTCCCCTAGTTTGAAAAAAAACTCAATCTCCCCGATCTGCACCACCTGATCTTTCAGGCTCTCCAAATGCATTTCAATACGGCCCTCGCGAGGGTTATAGAAGGCATAGTGCTGAAAGTGCTCTAGCCGAAAGTTTGCATGTAGCTCTCTATTGAGCCGGGCCAGCAAATTCAGGTTAAACAGAGCTGTAACTCCCTGTTGATCATTGTAGGCGCTATGCAGAATGTTGAAATCTTTCTTTAAATCTACCCCTATCAGTAGCCCTCCCCCCTTGCAGGCGATGGCGATTTGTTGCAAGAAGCGTTTCGCTGGCCCGGGATCGAAGTTGCCAATGGTCGAGCCAGGATAATAGCCGATAATGCGCCGGACTGGCTTGATCGGCGCAGGTATCTCAAAAGAACTGGTGTAGTCAGCGCATACAGGTAGCACTTCCAGTTGCGGATAGGCGATAGCAAGCGCAATGGCTGACTGCAATAGATGCTCTTTGGAGATATCTATTGGAACGTAGGCGGCGGGCTGCTGGAGAGAATCTAGCAGCATGCGCGTCTTCTTGCTGCTCCCACTACCATACTCAATCAGCAGGCAAGATGGTTCAAGAATCTCTATGATCTCGTGCATGCTTTTTTGCATGATTGCGAGTTCCGTGCGTGTCGGATAGTACTCGCTTAACGTGCAGATGCGCTCGAAAAGTTGCGAGCCAGCATGATCGTAGAGATACTTGCTGGGGAGCTCTTTTTGCATTTGCTGTAATCCCTGTAACACATCTTCCAGAAAGGTATCCTTCTCCGGCTCAAAATCGTAGAACTGGAGCGGGCGCTTTGTTTGTCGGCGCATGCTACACCTCTTTTGCCAGGCGGATACCCATAAACTGCCAGCGTGCGGCAGCTGGGAAGAAATTGCGATACGTGGGCCGTATGTGGGAACGAGAGGTAGCGCACGAGCCGCCCCGTAGCACGTATTGATCGCACATAAACTTCCCGTTGTACTCTCCTACCGCTCCAGGAGGAGGACGATAACCTGGATAGGGAGAGTAAGAGCTTTGTGTCCACTCCCAGACGTCGCCAAACATCTGAGCGATTTTACTGCTTGAGGAAGGCTGTTGTAGCGGTTCTGGATGAAACAGGCCACGCTCAACGAAACTGCCTTCTATGGGGAGAGCGCGCGCCGCAACTTCCCATTCTCCTTCCGTAGCGAGCCGCGCATTGGCCCAGCGCGCGTATGCATCAGCTTCATAGTAGCTTACATGGCAGACAGGCTCGGTTTTGTCCACCGGACGCAATCCGCTTACCGTCATCATCCGCCATTGCCCATCGCGTTTTTCCCAGTACAGGGGAGCGTTCCATTCTTCTTCCTGGACCGTTCGCCAGCCGTCAGAGAGCCAGAGCAGAGGGTTTTGATACCCTCCATCCTCTATAAATTCCAGGTACTCGCCGTTGGTGGTTAAGCGCGAGGCCAGTTGAAATGGCTGGAGGAATTGGCGGTGATGCGGCCCCTCATTATCAAAGGCAAATCCCTCTCCCTCATGCCCTATCCAATAGACCCCTTCAGGGTAGGCAACCCAGGCCAGCGGCGGAATGTTTGCCATGCTGGCCGGTCTATCCGGGTTGGCAGCCTGATAGACAGGATAGACCGGATTGCACGAAAAGACATGTTTGATATCGGTAATCATCAGCTCCTGGTGCTGTTGTTCATGATGCAAGCCGAGCGTGATGATCGGCGTTAACGCTGTCAATTGCCCTTCATCGATTTTTTCCAGCAAGTCCAGCATCTGCTCATCAATATATGCGCGATACTGATATGTCTCCTTAACCGTAGGTCGTGAGATCAGGCCACGCCTGGGACGGCAATGCCGCGTTCCAATGCTGTTGTAGTACGAGTTAAAGAGATAGGCGTACTGGGGGTGAGGGGACCTATAATCAGGTCTGGCGGGAGAGAGGAGAAACGTCTCCCAAAACCAGGTAACGTGCGCCAGATGCCATTTTGTCGGGCTCACATCGGGCATGGACTGAATCACGTAATCTTCGGTGACCAGCGGCCTGCATAACTGCTCTGAGAAACTGCGAACGCGTCTGTATTGTTCTACAAGGGATTGTCTGGATAGCGATGGAGTGATTGTCGTGGTAGGTTTTGCTGGCATATAGCGTGCCACAGCCGCCTCCTTTATCACATGACGAACAAATCGCCGCTCAACAGTAACGCTATGCTGAAGAGCAACTACTCTGGCCTTCTGTTTTATCGATACGTATGCCCAACTATGAAAAATATCCAGACCGCCAAAAGCGGAGATGGATATGAAGCCTTTGCGCTTCTACTGAAAGGAGCACGATAGAAACTTGAGAAAAGTTACATCTTTGAAGTAAAATATTTTGATGGAAATCAAGTAAAGATAAATAGAGGGAATAGAAGAAAAAGTGTTGATCTCTGGTAGAGATGATATGGAGATATGTTTTCTAGCTGTTGGTTTGCTTCGATCTACAGGTGAAGCGTTGGAATCAAAGGAGAGAGCTGAACAAATCCACAGTTGATGTGCATCACGTCTATGTGATGGTACGGGCTAGAAGAAGGGGGGGGTACACTCGCCTTCTTTCAGCTTACCAGATCCTCAGTGAACCAGATATAGCCCTGCGGATCAACGTAGATGCCGACTCCGACTCGGTGAAGGGTGGTGCTGAGAAGGTGGATGCGGTGCCAGCCGGTTGGCGGCTCGTTCACCATGCTCTCCTGGATATTGTGCATGCCGGCGTAAGGCGTGGGATATGGTCCGGCATAGCCAATGCATTCGCCGCAATCGCTGTAACCGGCGAAGCCTTCGTCCGCGATGCGTTGGCATTGCGAGCGTCCATCGGGGCAGGTATGGCTGAAGCCGCAATGGTACATATTCCAGCTATGCAGGCGAGCCCCTCCGGCCAGAGTAGCGTTCCAGGTATATGGGTACAGCCCGCGTGCTGCCCGATCACTGTTAATAAGGGCGAAAAGCTGTTGGGTGAGCTGCGTTTCCTCGGCGCTCATTGGTGGCGGCGGTCCGTAAGGCGCTGCTCCCACGCCAGTTCTAGGAATATTCGTAGGTACCTGCGCTGTTGGAGTTGGGGCATCTTGTTTAGGAAATACCATCATTGGCCCGGTTGTGTTTGTTTGCTGGTTGATATGGAGCTTATCGTTGAGCCTGGATGAAGCATCGGGTGAAGGGGATGAACTATTTGCTTGTTTTGTCCCACAGGCGCTCAACAGGATCAAAGCCAGCAGCATTACCGGGAACCACGGTTTCCTACCCACGATTGCGTTACTCCTCTTTTTAACGATAAGACAACATAGTAAGGGCCAATCAGTTCTCATAAGAGGGTAACACACACCCGTGGCATGTGTGCACATATGGAGATGTTACTAGTACTTTTTGGGATCACTAAAAAGAAGCAAAGCCTTTTAGTAAAGCAAGCTTTGATGCATTTTTAGATTGTCGAAGATCAATAGCGGCAGGTCAGGACGATGGCGCTCATATCATCGGGCTTGGCGCGTATGGTCTCACTACGCTCCTGGTGCGAGCGTAAGATGGAATGTTCTATCAGAGCGCGAGCGGTGGAGGAGCGGGGGGTGTTCCTGAGAATAGCTTCGATTTCTTCATCGACCAAGTTATCGTGAATGCCATCGGTGCAAAGCAAAATACGATCACCCGGGTGGATGGTGGTATAGTTGATATGGACAGTGGGAGGAAGGGGACCACCTAATGCCTGGGTAATGCCTCCTCGCAGCTTAAAGTAGCTCAGTTCGGTATCCGATAGCTGGTTGGCGTGTACGGCTTGATCGATGCGCAGAGCTTCAGCTTCGTTGATGATCTTATTTTCCACCAGTTTGGCGAGAAGCCCATCATCGTTGGTCAGCCGCTTGAGTCGCTCTTGCCCGTGTAACAGATATACGCGGCTATCCCCAACATGAGCGTAGACCATCGTATAGCTTCCGCTATCGGGTTGTTTGCAGAAAGCGGTCAGCGCCACCGTTGTCGCCAGGTCATCTGTTCCCGCTCGCCTGGCGCCCTCCGTGCGTACTTGCTCATCAGCTTCTAGAAGTAAATGTTGGAGCAAGGCGCAGAGGTTGAGATTGTCGCAGCATGCAAGAATGGAGGGTATTCTACGGTTCTTTTGCAGTTGTTTGAGGAGATGTGTCCAGCCCTGGCGGGTAGCGAATGTGGCGATCCGCGAGGCAATTTCTCCCGCGGCACTCCCACCTACACCGTCGAAAACTGCTGCGACCCCGCTGCGTTCATCCAAAAGTATGCTATCTTCATTGCGTGTGGGGTGCCGTTCGTTAGCGACACTACAAGCTGCGATGGTAAAGGGTGAATGTCGTAACTGTTTTCTATGGGATACGCTATTAGGGTATTTTCTAGTTTTCTGTCGCGGCATCGTCGTTGAATGCTGCCTTTCGAAATCGGTTTCAAGAAAAAATGTTATAGCTGCACTCCGTTCCAGGGATACAGTGTTCGCATACCACTTACGCATATGTGTGATCCAATCGTTCAAAGGAATGCTATAAATTTTACTACAAAATGTTTACTATCAGAAATTGAGCCATTCCATCACTATCTGCATTTTCACTGATAACACCAGGGTCCAGGTTGATTGTTTGGCACCACAGACAACCCTATAAGCCGGTAGAATAGGTTATGAGTGCAAGTATAACAGATAGTAGAGGGAAAAGAAAAGGGTTTTTCCCCTGTTTCCCCTCAGATAAGCTCACAAATTTTGAGAAAATTCCCAAACATAATGCTCGTGTGCTCCCGATAGAGCGGGAAATGCTGGTCGCGTGTGTGCTCAATGGTTTTATATGCTTCGATTTCCTGGGGATCAGTACTCTTCGGTTGGAGGTCAGGATGATAAAGCCAGGTATCGAGCATCGCCGGGTCAATCTCAATATGGTACTGCAAGCCATAGGCGTTGCGGTAACGAAATGCCTGATTTTTCGCATAGTCGTTGGTTGCCAGGAGCGTAGCTCCAGCCGGAAGATCAAAAACGTCCTCGTGCCAGTGAAAAACTTTTTGATAGCCTGGCAGTCCTGCGTAAAGCCGGTCCTTTTTCCCATCTTCGGTAAGTGCGATATCGTAGAAGCCGAACTCCTTCATGGTATGTTGTCGTACCGCTCCCTGCTCCAGGACTTCCGCCAGCAGTTGACCGCCCAGGCAAATTCCCAGATATGGAATATCCTGTTCAAGTACTTTACGAATCATAACCTTCTCCTGGGTGAAGTAAGGGTATTTGTGTTCCTCATACACATGCTGAGAACCGCCAAAGGCGATAACGGCATCAAATGCGCTCGGATTGGGAATCGGCTCCGTTTCAACATGGATCAGGTCATATGCTATGGCATGCTGGCGCAATATCTCCCCCACAAAGCCGGTAGAATTTTCCCATACATGTTGCAGTATAAGCACCTTTTTCATGTGATCTCTTCCCTTTCCTCGTCGCTGACAAATCATTGCAATACGGGCGGACTGCCACTACAGACCATTTCGACGCTCCAGGATTGCTCTGCTTCCAGCACAAGGGGCCAGATGAGCGTAAAGCAGCTCCCCTGGTGGGTGCGCTCAAAGCCGGCCTCGGACCCTGTGACCGTCTCGATAGAGAAGTGCCAGAGCTTTGCCTCCTTGCTCAGGACGAACCCCATATCCTGCTGTATCCAGGTATTGCCGATATGAAATTCGCGCACCGATGCTATCTCGCCGGTGGTGTCAAAGCAACCGGTTTCTGGCTTCTCGCCTGAGATAATATAATACGCCTGTTCGTTACCTCCTCCTCCCAGCAAATGAAAGTTCCATTCGGTGGCAAAGTGTGTTTGCAGCCTGGCCTGTCCCCGATTTTGCAGCGTAAAGCGCACAATGAGCTGCTCTTTGCTGATGGGAATGAAGAGCGATTTACTAAGATGCACAGGGATGGCGCTCAATGCTCCATACCTGCGGACATGCCCATCGCGTGTCATGGTAATAGTGGTACCACTCTGATCTTTCCCCACAGTTGCAGCGTAAGGAAGCTCGACAAAATTGCCCATTTCCTCAAAACGAGCGGCGGCAAAGCTCGCCAGAGGCAAGCCGGAAGGCAAAAAATGATCGATTAAGCTTGTGCGGCGATACCGATCCACGACGATGTAGCGGTCCAGATCGGGCTCTCGCGTGCGGATGGTGGTATGGGGGGAAAGCGGCTCCTGCTCTTTTGCCTGATCGCTTGGCTGGCATTGCTCGGCCCGGCGACGCTCCTGCTCGTGGTCTATTACTGTCTGATGGTAACTTTCGCGTTGGCGCGTCATAACGCATGTCAGATTATGGGCGCTGCGCCGCAGATCCCACTCAAAAATCGTCCCCCCGCGTTGCAGGTCAATATACAGGTTTTGCTGATCGCTTTCGAAGATCAGCTCATCCTGCGTGTCGCGGTCAAAATCGGTCAGTTCGTGATGCTGCCAGGACCCCGCGCCATGACGTATGCGATCCGCCGCGTTTTCCGCTTTGATCAGGTGATGATAGATGGCCGAACGCACATGCCCCATATAGATGCCGCCAAAGAGCCCGTGCCAGTAGGTATCATTGGCCTGCCCTTTCCATAAATGCTCTATTCCCGCCTCTGTTTTTGCCCCCGCTTCATAGACGTGATCATGGACGCGCAACATTTTTTTATGCTGATTGTTGACCTCAGGATAGCGGACCAGGAAATTGCGCCAGAAGCCGCCGCGTATAAATTGGAGGATACCTTCCTTTTTTTCCTGTTCTAAGCGGTGAAGAATTTTCCCGAAAGCATATGCCTTCTCGGGTGGGAGCGCCCACTCAGTCATCTCAATATACGATGATGTGGGCAGGTAAATGCGTCCCAACGCTGGATGAGCGTGAGCGTATTCGCCCAGTGGAATGGTATGGAGCCATGCGCTGTTCTGCTCAAGCGCCGTGAAAAATTCCTCAACCCAGCCGGAGCGCCCATCCGCTCCCCAGCAATACTCCTGCGTCTCGGGCCAGCTACCGAATTTTTCGCCGTCATCGCCCATAACGATGATCCGTCTCCCATCGGAGGTAGCTAGCGAGTGCAGCTCTTTGATCGTTTCTGCTACCGGACGCCAGGGAATAGTATAGCGCAACATTTTGCTGGTGGCGTATACCTTCAATGCGCTGCTCTGATCTTCTGTGGCGTAGTAGCCGTAAAGGTCGCGATCCTCCAGGCCTACATTTTTGAAATGTACATCGTCAAGAATGGTCCACTCGATCTCAGCCGCGCGCAGCAGACGCGGCAATCCTGGCTCCCATACGCGCTCTGCGATCCACATGCCGGTGGGTTTGCTGCCGAGGTCGCGTTCAATGCGCGCTGTCAGGCGGCGAATCTGCGCGACCTTATCGTCATCAGGAATGGAGGGCAGGATGGGTTCATAGTAGCCGCCGCTCACCATTTCGACCTGGTTGCGCTTGACTAGAGCTTTAACGCGCTCTAGAAATTCGGGATGAGCTTCTGCTAGCCAGTCCAGCAGCGAACCGGTGTAGTGCAGAGAGAGGCGCACGCCCGGATGCCTCTCCAGCGCCTCTACCATCGGCTGGTATGCTTCCTCGTATACCTGTTGCAACACCCAGGGGAAATTGCCTACCGGCTGATGGTTATGGAACAGCAGACCAAAATGAATACTGTTAGCGGCCTCTTTTGTCATCGCGTCACCCAATCGTCACCCAATATAGCAAAGGCATGATGCCTGGAGTCTGTACTCAGGATTGCCGATACTTGTGCGGCTGCACTCTTATCTCTTCATTACTATATCACATCGGCTCGCAATCCAAAAATCCCCCTTTTATCTCTTGAAATTCCTCTATGTAAGAGGTTATATTATTATATGAGATGCCTCTTTCTTCTACTCTTATGCGAAACGGATTGCCGATCCGTTGTAGTATTATTATAGTGGATGATGTCTCCACGTACAGGAGGACCATTCATGCGTGAACGCACGCTTCCCTACAGGCGCACTGCGAAATCACTCCTTTTCATTGGTACCCTGCTCTTCTCTCTAGTATTTGTAGCGTTCTCAGCTTCACAGGCTGCGGCAGCATCACTCGTTGGACCCAAAACGCATTACCTGGTTCTGGGTGATTCCCTGGCCTTTGGCTTTCAGCCCGACCTCAACTTCGATGACGGCTACTCTAATGACTTTGCCAGTAATCTGGCCGGTCATGGCGTGAAGACGACGGCGAATCTGGCCTGTCCAGGCGAGACAACCGTCACGATGCTCAACGGCAAATGCCCTTTTCCATTCTTGCGGAAGTTCCCTTACCTGGGCTCTCAGCTCAATGCGGCGCTCGCCTATCTGGCTGCCAATCGTGGTCAGGTAAGCCCGGTGACGCTGGATATCGGCGCTAATGACGTCTTGTCTGGCATCAACACGAAGACCTGCACTTTTAGTATGGCCGCATGCAACGCGAATCTGGCAACCGTAGATGCGAACTTGACGCGTACTATCTTGCCAGAGTTGCACCAGGCATTGATGGTCAATGGGCGGCTGACCGGCGATCTGGTAATGATGAATTATTACGATCCTCTGCAAAACATTTGTCCCAACACTGTCCCAATCGTCCAAACGGTGAACCAGCATCTGGCAAATGATGTCAGGGGATTTGGCATTATTGTCGATGTCTTTGATGCCTTTGGCGGGGCGGCAACGCCGAACCCCAACATCTGTTCCTTTACCTGGATGTGTAGCATCTTCCACGACATTCATTCCACCGATAAAGGTTATAGCGTCATTGCCAGCACCTTTGAAAGCGGAACCGGCTATTAACTAATAGCAGTTATCATAGGGGCTTGTGAGGATTGCTTTGAGCATATGTAGAAGAAGAGGTTCATCAATCCTCACAATGCCCCTGTATTGCAATGGGTACCCTCATCAGTACCGCAGCAACAGGCTTCGCCGGTGCGAGCTTCATGCAAAGCTTCGCGTCCCTCCCGTGCAATGAAGTAGACCAGCGCGAGTGCTGCCAGGGGATCGGCCCACCACCATCCAAAGAAAGCGTTGAGGAGCAAGCCGAGCAGCAGCGCCAGCGACATGTAAGCGCAGGTTACACTACAGGCCGCATCAGCTTTGAGCGCGGCGCTCCCTATTTGTTTCGCGACCCTGAGCTTCCCTTGCCATAACAAAGGCATCATGAGGGCTGCTGTCAGTGCCAGACCCACGCCCCACCAGGATGATTCGGGATGAGCGTGAGTAAAGAGCGTCCAGGCGCTATCGGCAACAATGTAAGTTGCCAGCATGAACAATCCAATAGCAGTGAGCCAGGCAGCCACGCGCTCGGCACGTTCAACACGCTCCTTTGATCCTCCGCGACTCTCAACCAGGAGTCGCCATAGCAAAAGACCTCCGGCTATAAGCTCAATAATGCTATCTATACCAAATCCCTCAAGGGAAACGCTTCGCGTGACAAAACCGGTTGTAAGGGCAACTACAGCTTCGATGCTCATCCAGATAATGGTAAGCATCTCGATCCCAATGCCCAGGCGAATCTGCTTATAGCGTGATGGGTTTGAAAATGTATCAGCTATGGGAAGGGGGCGAGCCATGAGCAATAACTCTCCTTTATGCTATAACGGGGACCTGTGGAAATATCAGATACGACATTGGTCAGACCGATTACAGCCATGATAGAATGGAAAAAAGCTTGTGTCAAGCAACCTGACGAAGCTTTCTTTGGCTACAGGGCTATTTACTTCTCGGAAAAAGTGGGGTTGTGAGGGGCGCTAGCCCCTAACCGGAGCGCGAGGCACGTCGCGAGCTAGCGAATTGTCCTCGCCCTCCTCCTCCTCCATCCCCCGCCGTAGGCGGGAAAAAGGGAGCAGTAAATAGCCCTGCTTTGGCTATACCTGCCCTGTACATCCGCGACAAAATATTATACTCTTAGATATCAGATAAGCTGAAACGTAAAATATAGGTTGATTTTATCGTTATAAAGGTTTGTAAATTTTAGCTATGGCAAGTATAAAATTATTGCTGGTTGATGATCACGGGCCATTGCGCAGAGCTTTGCGGGAAGGGCTGGAGGCGACGGGCGCGGTGCAGGTCGTGGGTGAGGCGGCGACGGGACGAGAGGCAGTGGCAAAGGCGCTTGAGCTGGATATGGACGTGATTTTGATGGATGTGCAATTACAGGACCCTCTGGCAGGCCGCCACGCGCATAGCGGCGTAGGAGCTGCCGTCGCGATCCGGCGTGAGCGTCCGCGCATGCCGGTAGTTTTTTATTCTATTCAAGATGATGATGAATACTACCGCGAGTTTCGCGCCTCCGGTATTCTCACCCACTACGCCTATGTGCGCAAAAGCAACTATCTGCTGCCGGGCATGCTGGTGCCACTCCTGCGCGACGCGATCAGTGGGCGCAGTCTGGTTGACCCTGAAATCGAGGATCGAGTGCAGGAAGTACGTGACCTGGATGAGCAGTCGCCGCGTGCGCTTTTAGAGCCGAATGAGCTGCGCGTTGTCGAATTAATGGCGCAGGGGATGACTAACGAGCAGATCGCGGCTCGTCTCAATCTGCATGATAAACGAGCTGTTAGCCGCACTAACGGGCGTATTTACGCAGCCTGGGGCCTGAGCGAAAACGCGGTCGATGATAAGGTTGCCAGGGCCAGAGCGACGCTGATCCATATGCTGAATCGTATGATTTTGTGGGATGAAAATGGTATGGCTTTAGTCCAGGATCGCCGGGGAGAGTGGGTTCCCCTCTACAAAGAAGATTAATGCTATGTCGCATTTCTACTTGACCTTTGCGGGTATGATGGGTAAACTGTCTCTTACGGGAGCGGGAGCCGGTGACTACTTTGAAACCTTCCGCGTTCCAACGCTGCTGACGCGCTAGCTTCGCTCAGGAACGCGGTATCGAAGTATCTCGACCCGCTTGAGGGTACTGAAAATGCACAATTTACTTGAGCCCGTCTCGCTGCTGCAAATCATCGCTCTCGCGCTCTCTATCTTCAACCTGGTAACGTTTCTCTGGCTGGCCTGTACGGTCTGGCTCAATGGAGACCGTCGCAGTATGATCGCGCGCGTGGGAGTCGTGGGGCTTGGCCTCTCCGCGTTCTTCTTCTATCTTCACGGGCTGTTGATCTCCGGGTCGCTCGCGTATACATCGGGTCTGGTATCACAGGATTTTTTGTGGCACCTGATCTGGCTTCCGGCTATCGGCGTTCCCTATATCTGGTTTGTGATTGGCCTGCATTACGCCTCTCTGATGAACGAGAGCTGGCGGCGACGGCGCCCTTTCTTGCTCATTCTGAGCGCGTTCCTGGGGGTGAGCGTGCTGACCTTGCTGATCCTCAATCGTTCCACCTTTACCTTTGCCGGAACGCTACGGCTCCTGATCGCTAGCAATTTCATTGATAATCGCAATGTCAGCCTGTTGTCTCCCCTGATAATGTTGCCCGTATTATTTTTATTATACGTGGCATTTTGCGCGATTGGACCCTGGTTTACGCCTCATAAAGTTTTGCGCGTCTTGCGTGTCTTTTTGCATGCTCCCTTTAGAGGGAAAAGAAATACTTCTCTGCGTCGTGATCTCAACGATGCATTCTGGAATGATCAGAGGCGGGTGGAGCTGCTAGAGGAGCCGATTCTCTCCTGGCATCTTGCCCGCCCTGGCCTGTTGCTTGCTGCGCTCTTAATGGTTTGCCTCACCGTCATTCTGGGAACGCTAGGCATCTGGTCGATGGTGAGCTGGCTAAAATTGCGTAATGGCCTGCCCGGTGTCGTTCCTGCTGAGCCGCTCACGGCGATCCCGTTCAATTTAATGTTGCTGGATATTTTCACGGTTGGCTCTGTTGCGTTCATTATTTTACTGATCGGCTACTCTATCGTGCGGCATGGCATTTTGATCGAGCGCCCGCTCGCGCGGCGCGGCTTTTTTGAACAGTGGCGTGGGATCGTGATTGTCGCAACTACCAGTGCTATTTTTATCGCGCTGCTGGTCTTCTTCACGCGTAGTAACCTGGGAGGGCTTTTACTGATTACCTCTCTGGCAACGGGCATCTATGCTTTGTTTACCTGGAGCGGCTATACCGCGCATGACCGCTATATCGCTATGCTTGGTCCCTTCTTGCGCAGCACTAATGTGCGCCACTGGCTGAATACTGATCTTCAGAAGACGGAGCAGAGCATGGAGGACCTCTTTTTTCACCTGTGTAAAGATGTGCTGGAGGTCCGCTGTGCTCGCTTAGTGGTCATGACCGGTTCGGTGAGGCGAAGTTTTAATTATCGCTTCTCCGCCCTCGGTGCTCTGGATAAGCTAGAAACGCCAGAACAAAATATCATGAATGGGGCCAATCTGGATGCTAAACAACTGGCCGAGTATCATCCCTATAGCAATCAAGCGGGAGCGGCGGGCGTTAATGCTTATCGTACGCATATAACGGTTGAAGGAGTACCAACCATTTTCTGGGTATTGCCTATTTATGATGAGTTTGGGCCGGTGGCGAGGCTTTATCTTGGCCCTCGTCAGGATGGCGGCATTTTTACGGACGAGGATATGGATCTCGCGCACGCCTGTGGGCAGCGCATCCTCGATACCTTGCGCGATCACGAAGCAATGCTGGCTGTAGCCGGATTGCTGCGCCGCAGAATTGTCGATGTCAAGCTGCTAGGGGCACAACAAAGGCGCGTGCTGCACGACGAAATTCTGCCGCAGATGCATCTGGCCCTCTTACGCCTGGAGACGCTACGTCCCGTTATTACCGATCACCAGAGACAGCCTGCTCAGGCGCTTGACGATACTATTGAGATCATCAGCGATGCCCATCGTAGACTGGCCGCAATGATGCGTACTACTACCACTGGCGCGCCCCACCGCCTGGAAAGGGATGGTATGATGCATGCCATTCACACCATGATGAACCACGACTTCCAACAGGCGTTTGACGAGATCGAATGGATGGTTTCAGAGGAGACAGCCCGCCATATCGATGAGCTTGTGCCGCCGGCCGTTGCCGAGCTGATCTTTGCGGCGGTGCAGGAGGCATTGCGCAATGCCGCCCGCCACGCTCGTGGTTCTGATGTGCATCGCCGTTTGCACGTAATGGTCAAGGCAACCTGCAATCCACATTTGGAAATTATCGTCGCCGATGACGGCGTTGGCATCGGGGCGGCTATCAGCGCCACCACCGGTACCGGCGGCGGCCTCTTGACGCATAGCGCCTTGCTTGCAATCGCCGGTGGCAGCCTGACAGTAAAAAGTGTGCCGGGTGAAGGTGCAACCGTGCGCATCTTTCTTCCTGCCGAGTCGCTATGTTAAGCTGAAATATGGCTCTCTCCCATTTTCTGCTTTTCAGGCATTTCCCCGAAAAGTACTATTTTCTGGTGTTGGTGAGTACAATCAGGTAAAATGAATACATCAATACGGAGGGAAGATACGTGGAAGGGAAGAAATTGCAACTCCTAATGCTCTCAAACTCATTTACCCATCGGGTGTTTATTCCCACTTCTATGGCTTCCCCTGACTTCGATGCTGCTCTGGCTCTCATTATCCAATACGATATCTTCATGCGGATAATCGGAAGATCCACGAGCTGTAGATAGAAAGATTTGCGACAACCTTTTTTCTGGCGATCCTGAAGAACGAAATGTGGAAAAAGTGGGAAGGGATGCACACTTCCCCGTATGGAGGAATTCCTCCATAAAAACCAATGAAAGGGGGAGGGGAGTTTCTTTAGGCTAATGCGGAAACTCTCTAACATTTGATGAAAAATACATTTCCGTCTTACTGGTCGAATAATTCGTGGTCCACCAAGCGCAGGTTTGCTACCGTGGAGATGCAGGAACCGGAAAAGCTGGGCGGCAGCAAGCTGATTCAATACTGGAATGATCTCACCGCCCTGCCGGAGGCGTTGTCTGATGCGGACTTCGCCACGCGCGAAATGGTGCGTAAATCGCGCTTAACTAGTAACGTCCTGTTTTTCTTTCTGGTGATGGTGATTGCTCTGCTTCCTGCCTGCTTTATTGCCCCCTATCCCTCCTACTTCTGGCTGGATCTGGGGCTGGTGGTCGCTTGCCTACTTGCCTTGATGCTCAATAAGCAGGGATATACGTTAGCTGCGGGCCTGCTTGTCAACTGCGCGGGTTTCATGGCTCTCACAATCGCGCTCTTCTCGACGATTCCATTCGATGAAACGACATTGCAAGGATACGATATGTATGTCATCGTAGAACTGCTGGCTGTTTCGTTGTTACCGATACGCAGCATATTTATAGTTGCTATTATCAGTACGATCTGCATTATCGGTACGCTGTTTTATATGCCACATACGGTTGTGCTTGATAAAGACCTGCAAACGCGCTTCTGGATTATCATCGCGCGACCGACTGGCACTCTCTTCCTTGTGGCGGGCGTGGCCTATATCCTGTCCGCCACGATGGCGACAGCTATCAGGCGTGCCGGTCGGGCTGAGTTGATCGCTCAGCTTGAACATTCGCTGGCCGAACAACGGCATGAGCTGGCAAGAGGCGTTGAGCAAATTCTGGCAACTCATGTGGCTGTGGCGAACGGCGATTTGACCGCGCGCGCCCCGCTGACGCAAGATAATAAGCTCTGGCAGGTTGCGAAGGCGCTCAATACGCTACTGGTGCGCTTCCAACGGGCTGTACTGGCGGAAAGAAGGCTGGCGCTCGTTGATCGGGCCGTTGCCCACTACGTCCAGTCGATTCAGCAGGCCGAGCGCCAGCAACAACTGCCAGTTCTTCCCCTTGCACGAACCAATATCGATCCTTTAATTGTTGCTCTCCAGGGTAAAACTATTGGGTTGACGCATATTCAAGCGCCCCCTGACCATCTAACCGGTGGTCTTTCAATCGAAAAAAAGCAGTTCCCCCCAGATAGCAAACGTTCTAGCTGACTTGCCTGTTTTAAAGAATGTTTACAGCCTTCGGGATGAATGTAAAAGCGTACATCCTGACAAACGTATATGCTCTACAATAGAGCGAGGAGGAGCAAAAATGGAGGCGATAGCCATTATTGGAATGGGTGGCCGTTTTCCTGGAGCCCCCAATCTCCGAGCCTTCTGGCAGCTAATCTGCAATGGCGGCGATGCAATTACCGAGGTGCCTGCCGATAGATATAATGTCGATCTTGTATATGATCCGCGCCCTGGCACTCCTGGCAAGGTGATGAGTCGCTGGGGAGGCTTCTTAGACCAGGTTGATCAATTTGATGCAGCATTCTTTGGGTTTTCTCCACGCGAAGCCTCGCGTATGGACCCTCAGCACCGGTTGCTGCTTGAAGTGGCCTGGGAGGCAATGGAAGACGCCGGGCTCGTCCCAGAGCAGCTCTCAGATGAGATTGCCGGTGTGTTTATTGGCATCATTACCAGCGATTACTGGGATCGGCAGTTCCGCGATCCCGCCGATCTTGATGTGTATAGCACAGCGGGGAGCGCCCGTAGCGGTGCTGCCGGTCGTATTTCGTATGCTTTGGGGTTACAGGGGGTGAGTGTGGCGCTGGATGCCGCCTGCTCCTCTTCGCTGGTCGCGGTCCATCTGGCCTGTCAGAGCCTGCATACAGGCGCGTGTACCATAGCACTGGCTGGCGGCGTCAATGTCATTCTCAATCCCGACCACACCATTGGTTTTTCTCAGGGGCATATGATGGCCCCGGATGGGCATTGCAAAGCGTTTGATGCGCGCGCAGACGGCTATGTGCGCAGCGAGGGAGCCGGAGTGGTAGTGTTGAAGCCGCTCGCGCGCGCATTAGCTGATGGAGACCCGATTCATGCAGTGATCCGTGGCAGCGCCGCGAATAACGATGGACGTTGCGAGCTGTTTATGGCTCCAAGCGTGAAGGGTCAGCAAGCGGCGCTGCGTCAGGCTTATCAGAGTGCCGGGATAGACCCTCTCCATGTGGACTATGTGGAGGCTCATGGTACGGGGACGCGTGCCGGCGATCCGGTCGAGCTCAAAGCTCTGGGTAGCGTGCTCTGTGCTGAACGATCCGCTGATCGCCCGCTAATCGTTGGTTCGGTCAAAACCAATATTGGACATACCGAGGGAGCTGCGGGGCTGGCTGGATTAATCAAAACGGTGCTCTGTCTCAAACATAAAGTAATTCCGCCCAACCTGCATTTCCACGAGCCCAACCCTGCTATCCCCTGGCAGGACTACCCATTGATGATCCCTACCAGCCTGACACCCTGGCCTGACAGCGATCATCCCTGCTATGCTGGCGTCAGTAGTTTTGGCATTGCTGGGACTAATGCCCATATTGTTTTAGAAGAAGCTCCACCCGCAAATAAGCTGAATCCAGACCCGCAGTATCTCCCTTCCTCTGCATACCTTCTGCCGCTATCGGCACAGACGGCCAATGGCCTGAAAGAACTGGCCTATAACTATGTAACACATCTGGAAGATGCAGAATATGCCGACCAGACGCTACACAATATATGTTACACAGCCAGCCTTCGCCGTACGCACCATGACTATCGCCTGGCCGTTATCGGTTGCAGCAGGCAGGAAATTCGTGACAAACTGGCGGCTTTCCTGAGCAACGAGATAGGGCTCGAAGCAAGTCGTATATGCCGCGTTACCAATCGCCGGCACAAAATCGTCTGGATTTTTCCAGGCCAGGGGTCTCAATGGATGGGTATGGGGCGTGATCTGCTCAAGCAGGAACCCGTGTTTCGCGCCGCGATTGAGGCATGTGATCGGGTGATGCGTAACTATATGGAGTGGTCGCTACTCGATGAGTTACAGGCGGATAGAGGGCGTTCGCACCTGCACGAAATCGATGTGGTACAGCCAGTCCTTTTTGCCATTGAGGTAGCTCTCGCCGCACTCTGGCGCTCCTGGGGAATCGAGCCTGACGCGGTCGTAGGCCATTCGATGGGTGAAGTTGCTGCCGCCTACGTTGCAGGCGCGCTGAATCTAGACGATGCAGCCTGGATTATTTGCACCCGCAGCAAGCTGCTGCTGCGGGTGAGTGGCGAGGGCGCAATGGCGGTGGTTGCGCTCTCGCTCGAACAGGCAAGATTGGTGGTCAATAATTATACAGATCTCGTCTCTGTAGCGGTGAATAATAGCCCGACATCGACGGTGTTATCGGGCGATCCAACGGCTCTCGCCGAGATTCTGGCGAAACTGGAGCAAGATGGCGTTTTTGGAAGTCTGATCAAAGTTGATGTGGCCTCGCATAGCCCGCAAATGGAGCTGTTACATAATGATTTGTTTTTGCTGATGCAGTCTGTGCAGCCCCGCCAGGGACGAATCGCCATATACTCGACAGTAACCGGAGAACTAATTGACGGCAACGCCCTTGATGCCCGCTATTGGGTCAGCAATTTGTGCCAGCCGGTGCTCTTCCTTTCAGCCACCCAGAAATTATTAGAAGATCATTTCGATATCTTTATGGAGATGAGTCCGCATCCTCTGCTGGTTGGCGCGGTCAGACAAACGATTGAGCAGGAAGGAGCTTGCGGGAGCGTCCAGGCGTCGCTGTGGCGTGATGAGGATGGCCGGACTGCTCTGCTGACAACGCTTGGCAACCTGTACCTTCAAGGATGCAATGTTAACTGGAGAGGCTTGTATCCTGCCGGAGGCCATCATGTGTCCTTACCAGGCTATCCCTGGCAACGGCAACGCTGCTGGAATGCCAGGATTGACCGTCCCTACGCGCCTGCTACCACCTCTTCTCCGGTGTTGCGCGATGACGGTGCCACATGCCACCCCATCCTGGGAAGAAGTTGCACGCCGCTGGCTTTGCAGCCAGAGATGTTTTTCTGGACTATCGCCATTGCGCCCGAGCTCTTTCCTTATTTGAGTGAACATTGCGTACATAAAGTGCCGGTACTGCCCTGCGCGGCTTATATCGAACTGGCCCTGGCTGCCGCGATGGCTGCTTTCGGGTCTCCGCGCTTTTGGATTGATAGCCTTGAGCTCAAAAAAGCGCTTTTCTTCCCAAAGGGCATAACGCAGACGCTTCAAGTGATCCTGACTCCAGATGGGGCAGAAAAAGAGAGTTTGCGCCTGTACTTTTTCAGTACCCCAACGGGACAAGATGGAAAGGCTACTTCCTGGATTCTGCATGCTCAGGCAACTGTGCGCTGCGCCGATGGACTGAGGACGAGAGATACGGTCGTTGATCCATCACTCGGACAGGTCCTGGATGGATGGGAATTAGTGATGGAAGCTCCCGAACACTACCAACGCCTGAGAGCTCGTGGCATCCAGCATGGGCCAGTTTTTCAGGGTATTACCCATGTCTGGCGACGTCTTGATGAAGTGATGTGCGATATTACGATTCCCACAGCGTTAGTGAGCGACATGGGAAACTATCACGTTCATCCCGCGCTGCTGGATATTTTCCTGCAAGGTATCACCCCATTTCTTTCCATCGAGGATGAGCAGGAAACCTACATGCCAGTAGCGGTGCAACAGATAAAATTCTATCAGAGCCCTATTCCCTGCGATAGGCTTCATACTCGCGCGAGAGTGAAATCGAGGAATAGCGACAATCCAGACACGCTCGAAGGGGATATTATCCTGTTTAATGAGGCGGGGCAGGTGCTGATCGAAGTTACAGGCGTACTGCTTCAATCACTGGATCGCGGCGCCCATGAGTATCTGCGTCAGCGTATCAATCAACTCCTCTATAAAATCAAGTGGGAGCGGCAGTCATACGGCGAGCAACGTAGAAAAGGGATAGCCCGTAAAAACTGGCTGATCTTCAGTGATGATGGAATTGGGCGCTGGCTGGCGTCACATTTGCGTGCAACCGGGGCAAACTGCGCGATTGTGACGCCTGGTCAATCATACAAACAGCTAGATGCACATCATTATGAAGTATCGCCAGCCGCCCACGAGGAGTTCTATCAACTCCTCAGAGAGAGCCTGAGCGAGGATGACAAAGCTGCTATTGGCATTGTCTACCTCTGGGCTATGCTGATTCCGCCGATAGATGAGGAAGGAACGCAGCAGATATGCTCTGTAGACAAGGACCTCGGCAGCATCGGCGTGCTACACCTGATCCAGGCGCTGGCGATGGTGAAAAAAGAGGCCAATGCACGCCTCTGGCTGGTCACAAGAGGCGTATATGCGATTGAAGCGCAAGATGGGATAACAGCACTGGCGCAGGCTCCATTGTGGGGGCTGGGGCGCGTGATTGTCTATGAGCATCAGAACTTGCATTGTACCTTGATTGACCTTGATACTGCTTCTGCCGAGGAGCAAGGCCGGGCTTTGTTCAATGAAGTCTGCTCGGACGATGAGGCGGATGAGGTGGCGTTACGCGGCGAGAGACGCTATGTAGCCAGGCTGGCTCGTTATACCCTTGCGCCCCACTCAGGGCGAGAGGCTGTTCTATTTCATGCTGATGGTACATATCTGATTACCGGCGGTCTGGGTGGGGTCGGACTGCGGACGGCGCAATGGATGATCGGGGAGGGAGCGCGCCACCTTGTTCTTATGGGGCGCCATGAAGCAACGGAGGAAGCAGAAGCTACGCTACAAACCATACGCCAGATGGGCGCTACAGTGTCCGTGATGATAGCGGATGTCTCGCAGAAAGCGCAACTGGCAGAGGCACTGACCAGGATACGGGGTGAGATGCCTCCGTTGCGTGGCGTCTTCCACTCCGCCGTTGTGCTCGACGATAGCATCCTGTTACAACTGAACCGGGCACGCTTTCTACAGGTGATGCTGCCCAAAGTGGAGGGAGCCTGGAACCTGCATTGTCTGACGCGGGAAGATCCGCTGGATTATTTCGTTCTGTTCTCTTCGGCAGCATCCTTGATTGGTTCGCCCGGTCAAGGTAACTATGCGGCGGCCAATGCATTCCTGGATATGCTGGCACACTACCGCCGGCAGCGAGGTTATCCTGCGCTCTGCATCAACTGGGGTCGCTGGGACGAGGTTGGTCAGGCCATGAAGGAGAAGCGTGGTGAACGACTGGATATACGCGGTTTCACCAGCATAAAGCCAAAAGAGGGACTGGCAGTTCTGGCAAGCTTGCCAGGTCAGGATTGTCCTCAGGTCGGCGTCATGGCGTTTCATCTGGGGAAGTGGAGCCAGTTCTATCCGCAACTGACCCGCTCCTCGCTCTTTGTGCAGCTCCTTGAAGAAACCGGCGCTGAAGATGGGAACGAAGATGGCAGGGGATTGCTGACGCGCGAGACGTTGACCGAGCTGGATGATGAGCAGCGTCAAAGGATGCTTTCGCGTTACCTCGGTCAACAAATTGCCAGGGTGCTGGGGCATACATCGGCCAAACTCGATCCTCAACAGCCGCTCAATCGTCTCGGCATTGACTCTTTAACCTCCGTTGAGCTCAAGAATCGCATTGGGGCTGACCTGAACGTATTCGTTCCCGTAGCGATCTTTCTACAAGGCATTACGTTTGAACAACTGACTCAGCGGATCAATCATCTGCTCCACGAGTCACTATCCTGAGCGCTGCCAATGCAAATTGTGTATCGCATCGTCTATACAGTGATGCAATGCGCAATTTGCATTGGTCTACTCACCTTTTTATCTGTGTCTCTACCCTCTGGCGCGTTGTTTGCTGCCAGCTTATACTAATAAGCGGAGCAATGAGAGAGCTAAGGAGAGGAGACGATTATGATTCTGATTACAGGGGCAACAGGCTATATTGGGCATCATTTGGTGGCTCGCCTGGTTTCTTTAGGGGAGAGACCGCGCTGCCTGGTACGCGATGTGCAACGTGCGGCGGCAGTCCTGCCAGGGGATAAAGTAGAACTCGTGCAGGGTGATACCACTATTGCTGATACATTAGCCGCTGCTGTGAATGGTATAGAAACCATCGTTCATGCCAGTTTCCTTACGGCTGACCGCAAAGAATCGCCTGGCAACCGCTATGAAAAGACAAACGTTCAGGGTACCGCCCATCTGGTTGAAGCTGCAAAAGCTGCTGGCGTAAAGCGCATGATTGAGATTAGTGGTCTGGGCACCAGGCCGGATGAACCAGGCAGCTACATGCAGGGGCGTTACCTGGCGGAGAAGATGCTGATAGAAAGCGGGCTGGATTGGAGTATTATCCGCCCATCGGTGCTTTTTGGCAAAGACGCGCCCTTCATTAAGGGGCTTGCCGAGCTGATCCGCACTGCTCCCGTGGTGCCGCTGATTGGCGGCGGCAAGACGATGTTCCAGCCCATCTATGTTGAAGATGTGGTGACAGTCATCATCAAAGTGCTCGCAGATCCGCAGCACACTAACGGAAAAATTTATACGATTGGTGGTCCTGAGCAGTATTCATTTACGCAAGTCTTTGATCTATTGCTCAAGGCAATGCACACCAGGCGGCCCAAACTCTATGCCCCCACGCCTCTGGTCGGCATCGGTGCCGCAGTGATGGAGGCGGTTTTGCCGCGGCCTCCCTTGACAAAGGCCGCTATGGCGCTCTTCTCCTTTGATAATGTGACCGATCTCAACAGCGTTGAGCGCGATTTTGCTTTTGTCCCGATGTCGTTTGCTCAATACCTGGAACAATCTGGCGTATAGACAAGCCGGAGACCTGTAAAAAGTCTGGTTAATAGATGCTCTTGCCGGTCTTGCTGTGTTATAATATGGCCGTACTCTCAACGAGATTTGTCAAAAAAGCCCTGTAACTGAGCCTATGTTGCCGTTTGAGGGAAACAGCGGGATCGGGTTACACGCCTGGGGATAGACGGAGGAAGCCACATGGCGGCATCACCTGACTGGGTATTGAGTGCTGGCAATGATTTGCGCTTGATTGGTGATACGCTGGTGCGTATTTCGCGTACCCTGCATGAGCATGGTCGTAAGCTAGAGAAGGCCGTTGAAGGACAGTATGCCAGTGAAGTAGATGATCCTCGTGTTCGACTGCTCACCGATTCGCTGCATGCCAATCGGATGGCCGATCTGGAGCTTGGGCGGCTAAGCCAGGCTCTGCAGCGTGTTCTCTTGATGCTCCAGCAGGTATCTTCGCAAGGCAACGGTCACTCCGGCCAGGGCGCGGTCTTTGAACGCGAGCGCGAAGCTCTCAATAGCAGCATTATCAATCTCAAGCAGCACAGTAGTGAGCTAGAAACGCTGTATAATATCGCACGTACGCTCAATTCGACCCTTGAGTTCGACGAAGTGCTGCGCTTGGTGATGGACCGCGTGATTGATTTTGTCAATGCGGAACGTGGCTTTCTGATGCTGGTGAACCCGGCGACGGGCGAGCCCGAGTTTACCATTGCGCGTGATAAAGCGGCGCGTTCGATCCCCGAAAGCGAATTTGCGACCGCCCAGATCAGCCGCGGCACCGTCAAACGCGTTATCAGCTCAAGGCAGCCGCTGCTGGCCGACGATGCTCAGGTTGATGATGCTCTGCGCGCCCAGGAAAGCATCATGGCCTACGGCATTCGCTCCATCATGTGCGCCCCGCTGGTGGTGCGTAATAACTGCATCGGCGTGGTCTATGTGGATAGCCGCATCAATGCCAATTTATTTGGCCCTCGTCACCGTGACTTGCTCCTGGCCTTCTGCAATCAGGCCGCCATCGCCATTGATAACGCCCGACTGTTCGCTGATCTGAATAAAGCCCTCCAGCAGGTAAGAGAAGATAAGCAATACATGGATAACATCTTCTCCTCTATTGCCAATGGAGTCATCACTACAGATTCTACCGGCCTTATCACGACGTTTAACCACGCGGCGGGCGCTATTCTCAGCATGAACCCGATAGAGGCGTTGGGGAAGCACTATCGAGAGGTTTTTAGAGCTCGCTCTCAGGCCGGATTAAGCGAACTCCTCTATAATGCTAATGCGCTCCACGATCATGGGACAATTGTGCCCAACTCGATTGATTGTGAGATTCCCGGACGGGGTCTGGTGAACTTGAATCTCTACGTTTCTTCGTTGCGCGACCCTCAGGGAGTGCATATCGGCATGGCGCTGGTAGTGGATGATCGTACCGAACTGAAACGTTCGGAAGCGCAGGTCAAGCAGATACGGCGCATATTCGAGCGGTACGTCCATCCTAACGTTGTGCAACAATTGATCAGAGATCCGCAGGCGCTCAATCTGGGAGGCGAGACCAAAGAAATTTCTGTGGTTTTTGCCGATATTCGTGGCTATACGCGTTTAAGCGAAAGTATGCCCCCTGAAGAAGTGATGCACCTGATTAATCGCTATCTCAAAATTATGTGTGAGGCCATCTGGGAAGAGGAGGGAACGCTCACAGCCTTTCAGGGGGACGCGCTCATGGCTATTTTCAATGCACCCCTGCCGCAAAAAAATCATGCCATGCGAGCAGTACGGGCGGCCTGGAAGATGCGTATGGCCGTCTTGGAGTACCAGCGTTCTCAGCCGCAGGAAACGCAGGTGATGTTTGGCATCGGTGTCAATACCGGCTTGGCTACAGTGGGCAATGTGGGATCGCAGGAACGGATGCAGAACTATACCGCAATAGGCGACACCGTCAATGTTGCCTCGCGCCTTCAGAACAATGTTTCCGATAACAATATTCTGCTCAACGATCCATCCTATATGCATGTGTACCGCCATGTTCAGGTGGGCCAGCCCTTCCAACTGGCGGTCAAAAATAAATCCGCCCCCTTAACTGTGCGCTACCTGCTAGGGCTACTGTAGGGACCCGGTTGACCGCGTCCGATTTATCGCCCGTATTTCATTCGCAGAGGGGAACGGTGGTGAACCGGACGTGCTGTAGCTCTCCGATTCATCGTGGGAGGTCCCTACGAAAGGGAGCGGTGTTTTATGCTAGCCCCTTCAACTTTACCCCATCCTGCGCTATAAATATTTTCTGAGCACAAATCCTGTTTGCTGGAGCCGGACGAAGCCAAACCATTCGTAGAGGCGATGGGCATGAGTGTTCGTTTCCTCTGTGTTGAGCAGAATGTGTGGCGTGCCTGCTTGCTCAAAAAAACGGATCGCTTCCGCCATGAGACGCGCCCCTATGCCTTTGTTGCCGACAGAGGGATGAACGGCGATACGCACCAGGTAACCATTCTCCTCATCGACAGTATTGAACTGATATCCAATCACTTTACGCTGCAATTCCGCTACTACAAAATAGGGGTGGGTAGCTGCAATATCGTTAAAAGCGATAGAGTCATAGCGCCAGAGGTCATCGAAGCAGGCATCTTCGATAGCCAGAAGGGCCTTCATATCTCCGCCTGTGCTGGTGAATCTCGCTGGACGGATGGTAACCTCCTGATTGCCTGAGGTTGGGATACTATAGCCAAACTTGTCATAAGAGTAAAGGAGGCGATATGGGATAAAGCCGTGGGTGAGCAGGTTATTGCGGAGCCAGTCACGGTCAGCGTTATTGCCGGAGTAGTGAAGATAACGAACGCCGCGTGTTATCAGGGCGGGATACAGGCGTTCAAGTAAGGTAAAAAGGATATCGAGATAAGCGTTACTCTCCGTCCAGCTCACGCCAAAGCCCCCGATCCAGGCGTGAGGGGGATTCACGATCTGGGATAAGAGAAAGCCATACATGGAGAAGTCGTGGAAAATGCCGATTGCTGGATAATGCTTGAGTATCAGCGGTAACTCTTCCAGAGTGAATCGCTGATAAATATATTCAGACGTGCGGACAAGACGCTCGACATGCCGCACATCATCATCGGTCAGTAAACGTATCTGTTCAAATTGAGATGACATAACACCTCTTAACTACCTGCATTGCTGGATACTTGATAGCGCCTCTTTTAGTGTATCGTCTTTTACTCTGCGGCGTCAATGCCTGATCTATTTTTATTCTATATGGTGTGGGGCATTCTCAAAGGTAATCGTGAATATGGCATGCTAGAGCCTGGGACAAAAGTGAACAGATCGGAAGTAAGGAGGCAGATTACCTGACTGGTCACCAAAAATAGTTTGATTGGATGTAGGAGGTTTGGGCAGGGCAGGGGCAAGCCCTGCCCCTACGATTCGTTTTCCGGTCCTTTGACTTCGCGCCGCAGTCGTTCGATATCCGGTTTGGGCGCGTGACGCATGCGGTAACCTGTTAGCCCATGAATACGCCGGAGCTCGGCAATGAGCACATCGGTATTGATGCGGTAGGGGTAGTGCGGAGCAGATCCGAGGCTATCTACGGCAGCATCGTCGCCAAGCAGGAGATTGATGCAGGTTGCCACACAACTGGCGGTTGCTTCCAGATGATAGCCGCCCTCCTGTATCAGGATCAAACGTCCATTACACAGCGTGTTAGCCAGGTCAATAATAATCTGATTGAGCTTGGCGAAGCCCGCTGTGGAAATGTTCATATCGGGCGCGACCAGTCCCGTGCCTGTATCGTTCTCTTTCCAGTGAGCGTCAAAGCCCGCGGACACCAGGATGAGCTGTGGATCAAAGCGATCCGCCGCCGGAGCCATAAACTGGCGAAAGATCGGATCGTAAGTTTCAAAGCCGGTTTTTGCGGGCAGGGGGACATTAATGGTTGTTCCCAGCCCTGGTCCCTCCCCTCGCTCATCGGATAGACCGGTGCCGGGGTAGAATGGAGCCTGGTGGAGCGAGAAATAGAGCACGCGCGGGTCTTCGTAAAACATTTCCTGGGTGCCATTGCCGTGATGCACATCGTAATCGATGATCATCACCCGCTCTAACCCGTAGCGGTCGATAGCATAACGGGCGGCAACGGCAACGTTATTAAAAATGCAGAAGCCCATTGCAGATTCTGGCAGGGCATGATGTCCCGGGGGTCGCACCAGGCAGTAGGCGTTATTGATCTCGCCCTTCATAATCGCGTCAATAGCCACCAGTGGCGCGCCCGCTGCTTTGAGTGCGGCCTCGTACGACCTGGCGGAGACGTAGGTATCGGTGGCGAAGTAGCAGCTTTTACGTCCGCCCGCCGCCTCTTCTTGCGCGGCTTTCTGACAGGCTTCCTCCACTTCGCGAATATACTCTACCTCGTGTACGGTTGCCAGCTCCTCCACAGTTGCGGCGCGCGGCGCTAACTGTACTAGGCCATCGCGTTCCAGCCAGTTGAGCGCCTTCAAGATCTCCATCGCCATCTCGACCCGCTGTGGCCGCTCTGGATGCTTCGACGGCGTATGATGCTCTAAAAAAATCGGATCGTAGATGAGGGCCGTTGTCATGCTGATTCCTCGATCATAACCCCATCCCTTGCAAAAGGATGGGGTTCGTATGGATAAAACTGCCAGGCATCCTGAGCCTGAAAAACAGGCTCAGGATGCTGAACTGAAAACGTTCAGCCAGTAAAGCCGCTATAGCACCTTTTTGACCAGGTCCGGTATTTCAAAAATGGTGTCCGCAACGGGCACGTTTGCGGCCTGCAATGCCGCCACCTTGCCCTGCGCGGTCCCGGTATTGCCCGAGATAATCGCGCCAGCATGCCCCATGCGTTTCCCCGGAGGGGCAGTACGTCCAGAGACAAAGGCCACTACGGGCTTTTTCATCGTTTTGATAAATTCGGCGGCGTCCTCCTCGTCACTGCCACCGATTTCGCCACACATTACTACCGCTTTGGTCCCCGGATCTTCTTCAAAAAGCTTGAGATAATCAACAAAAGTCGAGCCGATAATGGGATCGCCACCAATGCCAATGCAGGTGGATTGTCCGATTCCGGCCTCGGTCAGCAGCGAGACCACTTCGTAGGTAAGTGTGCCAGAGCGCGAGATGAAGCCAACGGGGCCGGGCATGAAGATCTGGTAGGGGATGATGCCGATCTTACCGAGCCCCGGCGTACACATACCCGGGCAGTTGGGGCCGATCAGACGCGCACCGTGTTCGTGTACCACCAGCATGGCCCGGGTCATATCAATCACTGGGATGCCCTCAGTAATGCAGACAATCAATTTGATGCCGGCGCTGGCGGCCTCCATAATGGCATCTGCCGCGCCTGGAGGAGGTACAAAGATGCAGCTTGCGTTAGCATCGGTGGCGGCCCTTGCCTCGGAGACGGTATCAAAGACGGGGACGCCCTCTACAGTTTGTCCCCCCTTGCCGGGGGTGACGCCGCCGACGATCTTTGTTCCCGCGGCCTGCATATTGCGGGTGTGAAATTGCCCTTCGCGCCCGGTGATGCCCTGCACGATGACCCGCGTCGTGTTATCCAGTAGAATACTCATATCGCTTATCCTCTATCCCTTCGAGCGTACTGCGGCAACGATCTTCTGCGCGGCGTCGCGCATATCCTTTCCCCAATCCAGCCCGGCATCTTTTAACAGCGCCCGACCTTCTTCCGCTCCGGTGCCGGAGAGGCGAACGACGATGGGCATGCCTTTGGGGAGTTCGCTCTGGGCCATAATGACGCCCTTCGCGACCTCTTCGCCGCGTGTAATACCGCCGAAGATATTGACCAGAATGCCCTTCACCTGCGGGTCGCGCGCCACGAACGTTAGCGATTTATGCATCACTTCCGCTTTGGCGCCGCCACCGATATCCAGGAAGTTGGCTGGCTTGCCGCCGACGCGGGCAACCATATCGAGCGTCGTCATTACCAGCCCCGCGCCGTTGCCGATAATGCCAATATCGCCGTCCAGCTTAACATAGGTCAGGCCAGCTTTCTTGGCTTCGTATTCCAATGGATTGGACTCTTCGGGTTCGGCCCAGGAGGCATATTCCTTCTGGCGGAACAGGCCATTATCGTCGATGAGAATCTTGGCGTCGGCGGCGTATACCTGTCCGTCAGGGGCCAGCGCCAGGGGGTTGATCTCGGCGAGACTGGCATCGCTCTCGATGAACGCTTTCGCCAGTGCGGAGAGGATCGCGCCGGATTTGGCAATAATCGCGTGGGGGAAGCCGGCGCGGGCAACGATATCGCGTGCTTCGAATGGGCGCAGGCCCCAGCGCATATCGATGGGGTACTTGATAATCTTTTCGGGAGCGGTCGCGGCAACCTCTTCAATGTCGATGCCGCCCTCTTTGGAGACCATCACGATGGGGGTCTGTGTCTTGCGGTCAAGAATGATGCCGAGGTAGTATTCTGCCTGGATATCTAGCTTGGAGACAACCAGGACTTTTTCTACCGTGAGCCCCTTGATATCCATCCCGAGGACTTTTGCTGCCGCCGCGCGGGCCTGCTCCGGGGTATCGCCGAACTGGATGCCACCAGCTTTGCCCCGTCCACCAACGTAGACCTGAGCTTTAATAACAACCGGCCCGCCTATTTTGCGAGCGATGGCTTCGGCCTCCTCTGGCGTCGTTGCTACGCTTCCTGCATAGAGCGGAATGCCGTAGCGCGCCAGAATATCTTTGGCCTGATATTCATGGATTTTCACTAAAATAGCTGCCTTTCAAAACGTATTCAAACGTGATGATTACTGCACTCCCATGCAGTACACCGCACGTAGACCGGCTACGTGTGTGGCCCCAGCCGGGCAAGGAACCGCTGATAAATATTGATCGCGCTATTCTCGTCACGATCCATCACCAAGCCGCAGTTCTCACAGCGATACGTCCGTTGCCATAGCGGCATGTCCTTTTTGCGTTTGCAGCCATGACACGTTTTGGTCGTACCGCGTTCACTTATGATATGCAGTTCTTTCCCAAAGCGCAGGCACTTGTATTTGAGCATCTGCACAAAGCTGTAAAGACCCCAATCATTATACACCATGCGGTTGCGGATTTGCCGCTTCCGTCGTTCTTTCGGGGTTTCGTCCTCTTTTTTCTTGATGACCATCTGCCGTTGGGAAAGATCGCCGATGACCACAGCTCTTTCAGCCAGTCGGCCCGCGATAAGGTGAGATGCTTTATGCAGACAGTCTCGGTGTTTGTTGCGCTTCTGTTCAGAAACACGTTTGTAGACCCTGGAGAGGTGAATATACCGGCGCGACTTTTTCTTACATTTATCGCGCTTAGAGCGGATTTTGTCCAGTTGCTTATTGTACCAGCGATATGGCTTGAACCCGCCAATATGGTAAAACCGCCCGTGGTCGGTATAGCCCGTTGCTAAGGTTTTAATGCCGAGATCAAAGGCAACAATGCCATGCTCGGAAACTTGCTGCTCTGTGTTCTCATACACAAACGAGCAATAATAGTTTCCTCGCGCATCACGGGAAACGGCTACTTCTCGAAAGTGTTGTGGTGGCGTTTCGGTCAGCCTTGCTCGGATGTTCGGATAGCGTTTCGGTCCCCAATTACGTCCGCCTCCCGTGGGGAGGATAACAGTATTGCCCTCTCTTTCCAGGTACATTGCTGGATAGCAGAGGGTAAAGAACTGGTGTCGCGGCTTGAAGCGGGGAAAGCCTGGTTTCTCGGCGCCTGCGGCGACTCGCTTGAAAAAGGCTTGCATCGCCTTATCGAGATGGAAGTACACTTCTGCGAGGAGCTTGCCATAGACAAAGCGCAGGTCAGGGTCAAAGACTTTGCTCTCCCTGAGCGATTTTTTTGCTCGTTCGAGGTTCCAGCGTTCCCCGTTGCGCAATTTGCCGATCCACCAGTTGTACAGGCCGCGACATTTGCCCTGCATGAACTCTAAGGCTTCCGCCTCTTGCGCGCTGACCTCAATCCTAATTTTCTTGCTTAGCAGCATGTTGCTTGCTCGCTTTTCAACACGGCGTGCAATCAGGTTATCCTGGTTGCACGCTCATTACCTCACAACACAGGTTGCGCTAAGTACTGTCGAGCGGCGATACTACCAGGATTGAGCGGACAGACGTACCCAAGCTCTTTGATACTTTCCGCTTCGATGGTGCGCTGTTCTTTTGTTGTCCAGGGAAAGAGCGGCCCGCTCAGTTCGCCTAAGATGCCCCCGATAGCAAAGCGAACGGTGCGCGAGGTATCCTGATAGGTATCATACTCCCGGGCCAGTTCTTCTAGTCGTTCGAGCAGACGCTCCTCGGTCCAGCGCCACTCCTGCTCACAATCTGCTTCAGTGAAGTAAAATTCCCTGCCTGCTTGATATCCACGGATGACCTCCTCATCCTCAAGTGTGACCAAGGTGGTCACATCCTGCCGGACGGTACCACTGGTCGGCGATAATACGCTGCCGTGGATTTCGCCGAGGGTCAAGCCAAAATGGGCGTAGAGAGAGGGTCGATGCTGTCCATCGAAGAGGTGAAAAAGGTTTCGGGCAAGGGTAAACATATCCACGAGGTACAGATCGTGCAAGGGGATAGATGGTTCCTCCTGTTCTTCTTCAAAGAGAACATTAATAAGGCCCTGTTCGTACTGTTCACGAAAGATCGCATGCTGCATGCTCATCAACGGAGGAATGTGGAGGCGACGAAGTGCCTCACGGTGTGCTGTTGCCATGACTCAAGCTCCTGGGTTGACAACGGACCCTTGTCCAGGCATAATGCCTGAGAGGGTCTAGGTACGTGTAACATGGACTAGACCTTCATCGCTGACGGGTGTGTTGCTGCACGCCCATCAGCAAGCTTGCAAGGACCTCTGAAATAGTGCTCACTCGCCGATGTTCCAGTCGATATCATCGATAGTGAGTTCAGAAAGCCCCTGTTGAGATCTCGCACTATTCAAGGCTTTCAGAATTGCGTAGGCAGTTAATAGCCGCATGGGCCTCCCTTTCTCTGCCTCAACAATCGTTGGCTTCGAAACACCTGAGAGATCCGAAAGTGCCTGTTGAGACAAGCCAAGACTTGCCCTAACACGCTTCAACTTTACTTTAGACATACGAAGCCTCTTAAATCTGCCTTTTTATAACCGGCATTGTCCAAAGTTTACCATAGATACCTGTGGAGTGTCAAGCATAATAGTTAGGAGGCGAGATACAGGATCATGGTCAATGCTAGCACTATCTACCAGGGAGTGTCAAGGATAATGGTTGCTGAGCTAAACGATCAGGCTCAGCAGATCATTCAGCCCATGAATAATGATACACGGCCACAAAGAGCCCGAGCGTTTCAGTACAAAGCACAGAATGCAGGCGAGCACAAAAATGTACAGACCGGCAGACAGAAAATATAGCGGCGACTTGCCAATGCTGAGCCAGTAAGGGAAATGCAGGCACACAAACAGCAATGAGCTAAGCGCGCTGGCTTGCCAGAAACCCATAAATTCATGCAACTTTTGGAATAGCAATCCCCGCATCGGGATCTCTTCAAAAAAACCTACCAGGATGATCATGTTGAGCCAGGTGTCGAAACTTAAATGGTTGAATGGAAGCCCTTGCAAAAAATGGCGGTAGCCTATTGCTAAAGCGAACCAGAGGCATCCTGCCAGGGCCCAGAGCGCGCCCTTACCTATGTTGGCGGTCAATTTTAAGTAGGTCAGCGGGTTGCACCGGTTCACAGAGATGATGTAGAGCAGGGGCAGGATGATCCGAAATATAAGCGTCCACAACAGGTCGAGAGAATTCGCCAGGTAGGGATTGTTGATATGATGCGTGACGTAGGGATCGATAACAAAGTCGGACATAACGGTGGCAGCGAACAAAAGAAAAATATAGGCAAGAAACAGGGGAATTTCCAAAATTCTAGTTTTTGCAAGAAACATCGGTAATACCTTCCTCTAGTTCTACTTTAAAAGTGGCGGGGTTAAATAGCTATTTGCTCCCTTTCGCGTAAAAAACTCGTGTATATTTTTAAATAACATATCGGAACTGGTCCCGAGAATATGTACAAGACACTTCTAGGACTATTGCTTAGAAGTGTCTTGAGAATAGGCGAGTTTGCTAGTGAAAAAAGCCTGACAAGCAATCCTGTGAAAAATCAAGCTGCCGTATGTGACGTGTGTGCCCGTTTGCGTTTGCGCACGAACCGGATGGCGATGGCGATTACACTCAGTAGTGCAATGAGTATGAGCGTGACCTGGGGCGTGCCCAATGGCAAAGAGGGGAGCCAGCCCGGTAGTTCGTGGGCGATTGCGCTTTGACCGTCTACAACGGCTATAGGCGCGGTGCCGAAAGGTGCCAGGCGGATGACGCCCGACTTGCTCACGCCCATATCGTACGTTACGGCTGAACTGGGAGCGTTCAGACTCAGGTAGGTCAACCAACTGTCCGGTCGTACCCAACTCATGTTGCGGTCGGTTGATAGATCATGAAAAAGCTGGTCCGACAGTTGCTCTTGCGCTGCTACCCTGAAGCCGGACGCGCCGGGGATTTCGTTGTTGACGGAGGACTGCCCAATTTTAGCACTGAGATCGGAGGTATAGACGGGTGTATCGGTCAGGAGGTAGATGTCGGCATTGACCTGTTGTCCATCGAGCGCCAGCACTTCCAGCGGCACCCAGGGATGGGCGGTCTTCATCGTGATCAGCAAGGGGACGCCGTCGCCGGTAAGCTGATGGCGGGCTTTAGCGGCGGAGGTATCGTATTTGGCCGCCATAAAGATCGGGCTGCCCTTCGCATAGGCCAGGAGATGTTCGCGGGTATCATTATCCAGGTAGAAGCCGTTGTGATAGGCCCAGGTAACGATCTCGTCGCCGCTGCCGCGAATGACGGTAATATTGAGTGCTTCAACCTTCACCTGCTGGAGCACTTGAGCGGAGCCTGCGCTCGCAGCCCTGGCTGTAAAGGGAACATCATCGAGGACGATGGGATGAGTTTCGCGGAAGAGGCGTTGCAGCGTCCAGGCTCCTCCGGCCTCGATTTTGAGTGGAACGGCTGGCAGGGGGACGATCCAGCCAACATTCGAAGCTTCTCCCTGGTAGCTGAAGCTCGTCATATAATGTTCAATGCCATCATGCCACGCCACCAGCGTCGCTGCATTTTGCAGGCGCACATCACCATCGGGCGCAATGAGGCCGCCACAGGCAAACGCGGCTGGGGCCTGGAACACGAGAAGGGTAAGCACAAGCATGGGAATAATCAGAAGTTTTTTACGCATCGTGAGTTCCTCCATCTATACATTTTTTTCGGGGGTTCCATTCACGATGACGTTGTGGCTGGCGAAAAAGTTCCCACAGGTTCGATATCTTTAGCCTTGAAGGATTTAGACTTATGGATGATTAGCCGCGAGCTTTTTTGTTTTTCCCAGTGCTTATTTCCCCACGTAGATAGTTAATAATATCGTCATTGCGGCACATCCGTTCATCCTTAAAACCATATTTTTTCAAGCTATCCCCATCTCTATATTTGTTCGTTGGCGATGAACCCCAACAACGGATATATGCTTTCCAGGTAATTTGTCGAAGATAATCTTTACAAGATTCGCATTCCTTATCTAATAAATGCTTCAGTCGATCATATGTTGCCTTAATTTGCTCTTTCGCATTACCTGGATCAGTGTGCTTCATTTCTACAAGGCAGATGACATTCTGCGTATTGTTCTTATAAAAAATAATGCCGTCACAACACTTTTGGTTGTTCATCCCCAGTGCCAGACGTGCCGGACCTGCGTCCACTTTGTCAAAAAACAGCACTAGCTCGTCGGACCGAAGCTCGTCCCGTTCCATTGAAAGTTTATCGCCTTTTTCGCCTGTAATATGCGTCTTAGAACTTGCCGACGTAAGTAAGAGAATGCTAAAGGGCATAACAACGCCTCCTCCTCTACAGTTTATAATGGATATCTGCAATTTGATCAGTGATGTTGCCGAAAGTGCTCCAATCGATTCGCCCATGATCTTGAAGAATGTTTTCCGCAGTCCCTTTATCGACGCAATAAATGGACACTTTCTCTTGAGAAATAAAAGCATCGCAGCTTTCCAGGAAAAAGATCTCGGCCAAAGATTGTTGCTCTTCTTTCCCGTGCTCTGCTGCATATATTAAATTTGACAAATGATCCAGCAAATACGGGCTGTGAGTAGTTATCAGTACATTTAGGCCCGCATTAGCAAGCATCGCCAGAAACTCGATCATTTTTACCTGGGCTTCGGGATGCAAATTCATCTCCGGCTCGTCTATAATCAGCAATTCATCTGGCCGGGCCAGATAACGCAAATAGAGCACGAGTGATGAGAGTCCTTTCACCATAGAAGACGCAATCGGAATCTCTAATGCAACATTTTTTAGTGGATGAAATAAGATATCTCTCTGGGGGTCTGGCTCTGGTGTGGAGAAATCTATGCCTCCAGCAAGGATTTTCTGCTCCAAGATTCGTGCAAAATCAATATGTTTTTGAAGCTTCAGATTGGGTCTACCTGGTCTTTCCCTTCGCTTGACATCTTTTGTGTCCATATTAAATATATTGTCAAGTGTTGAGAGAAAGTCCCCTACAGGAGCGATAGCGTTTTTCGCTCCTGGAAATGTAAATTCTTCGAGGTCTGCCAATTGTTTAAGTGCCTGGGTAAATGACTCAAATACCTTTTGCGCATTATCACTAAGGCTTAGATGAGGGCTTGGACGAGCTGTAACAAGTCCGGTTCTTTCAGCCGGAAACATAACAGTGTTGACATAAATCGCTTGATGCAGTACTCGCATGACATTCCGAACCAGGCGAAGTTTGATCTCTTCGGCAGGAATTTTTTCAGTGGGTGTTTCTTGCTCTTCTTGAGAAGTCGAATCTTCCTTTTCATCGGAGATATAGGCATGCAATACCGGGTCGTCTCTCTTTTTGTTGAGAGTAAACAGCTCTCCAGCGACGCTGCTGCGTACCGTAGCTTGTTTGACACATTCTACAAAAGCTGCTTTTGACCCCATCAAGTCAATAGATACTTTCAGCTTGTCAAAAACGGCGAATTGGGTGCTCATGAAATCAGGCATCCATTCTGGAGCGTACCTTGCTACATTTTGGAAATACTGTTCTCCGTATTGTTCTGCAAATGCTACAAGGTCTATCGTTGCATGCCCATCTTTTAGCACTGTCTCGATGGCACTATCCAGAGGAGAGTATTTCTCGGAGAGTTTTTCTTCCACGTATGCCTCTACATATTCGTTCCAGCCGCGAGATCCAAAAATACCCCCGAGAGTATAGGCCATCCAGGTCTTGCCTGCGTTATTTGGACCGATGAGAACTGTTAAGGGCTTGAGGTCGATTTCCGCTTGCTGAATAGCACCTAGGTGCTGAATAGTGACTTTCAAGATCGTACTCCATATATGTTTTGATACTCATATATTACATCCCCGCTCCTATCTTCCTCCGATTTCTCTTCAGGCTCCCTTGCGTAGCGAAGTAAGAACTTGAGGTAATAAGCACTTCTACTGTAGAATAGCACATATATTGCAAAAAGTAAATAGAAAATAATTGAAGATACTATAAGTTAACGATTGTAGGTATTCTGTTCAAATCATTATTTGCGGCGTTTCGTGAGCAAGCTCTTCAGCTTCTGCTCATTATTCCCTGCTCTTTTCTCACCGTCCGTATGCTATACTGTGGTAGCGGATAATTGCCTGGACGATCCTGATCCAGCCAGGAAAAATGGCGTACTGGTCCTTGCATAGGCTGTATCGGGTCACTACCTCGTAAAAAAGTTGAGGGAAGAGTTGTGAAAGAGAAGACAGAGCCCGCGATGGGCAGTATGCGTTACTATAACAATATCCTTGAAACGGTAGGCGACACGCCTCTGGTGCGTCTGAATAAGATCGCCAGCGACGTGCCCCCGCTGATGCTGGCTAAGATGGAAATGTTTAATCCAGGGGGGAGCGTCAAGGATCGCATCGGCATCGCGATGATCGAGTATTGCGAGAAACAGGGCCTGCTGCGACCAGGAGGCACCATTGTCGAGCCAACGAGCGGCAATACCGGGCATGGGCTGGCAATAGCAGCAGCAATTAAGGGCTATCATTGCATTTTCGTGATGACCGATAAAGTCAGCGAGGAGAAACGCTCCCTCTTGCGAGCTTATGGAGCTGAGGTCGTTATCTGTCCAAGCAGCGTCACGCATGAATCTCCTGAGCATTACAAAAATGTCGCACATCGGCTCGCGGAAGAGATCCCGGGGGCCTGCTGCCCCAACCAGTATGCCAATCCCGCGAATCCGGCAACACACTACGCAACGACCGGGCCTGAGCTCTGGCGCGATACCGCCGGGCGCATCACAGCTCTGGTCGCAGGCATTGGCACCGGCGGCACCATCTCCGGCACCGCCCGATACCTCAAGGAGCAGAACCCCAGGGTCAAAATTATCGGAGCAGACCCCCCCGGTTCCGTTTTCTCAGGGGATACGCCCAAGCCCTACAAGGTCGAGGGCATCGGTATGGATATCTTCCCGGAGAACTACGATGCTGCTCTGGTCGATGAGTTCATTCGCGTTGATGACCGCACGTCGTTCTACTGGGCGCGCCGCCTGGCTCGCGAAGAAGGTATCCTGGCCGGCGGCTCGGCGGGCACTGCTCTGGCGGCGGCGCTGACCTATGCCCGCCGGCTTACTCCTGATGATGTCCTGGTGGTCTTACTGCCCGATACCGGGCGCGGCTATCTGACAAAACAGTTCAACGATACCTGGATGCGCGAGAACAATCTGCTCACTCAGGCCGAGGTGGAGCAGGCGACGATGTATGATGTACTTACCTATCGGCGCAATAATACGCGCAGCATGCCACTGGTCGTCAGCGTCCATTTGACCGACTCTGTCGCCGACGCCGTCGAGTTGCTGCGCCGTTATGGCATCAGTCAGACGCCGGTGATGGATGATGGTCGGATGGTCGGAAGCTTGACTGAGGATCAGCTCTTGCGCCGTCTGGCTAGCGGGGAGCCGCTCTCCTCAAGCCTGGTGGGCCAGGTTCAGGGTCCACCATTTGCGACGCTGCAAGCTGATGCGCCCGCGCGCGAGGCGTATACCATCTTCAGCAGCGGCCAATCAGCCGTTGCCGTTATGAACGATAAGACGCTGGAGGGGATCGTTACCAAGAGCGATCTGCTGGAGTTCTGGGCACATTCGCGTGCTCAGTAATTCAATATCCTCAAGCGATGCATTCTCGTCGCCTCCCTTGAGTAAGGCGCTGTATAAGGATGTTAAATGGGAAAGCAATAAGGAGAGAAAGCAAGTGACGCCTGTTGCCCTGGGGTTGGTGCTCATCGCTGCTGTAATGCACACAAGCTGGAACTTTTTCGTCAAGCAGGCGAAATATAAGCAGGTGTTCATGTGGTGGGCGCTGATCGTCGGCTCGCTTTGCTTCACGTTTGTTTTTTTCATTAGCCCACCACTGCCAGCGCGGATCTGGCCGTATGTTGCTGCCAGCGCGATCATGGAAGCTCTCTATTGCATCGCGCTCACCTGGGCCTACGATATCGAAGATTTCTCACTTACCTATCCTCTGGCCCGTGGAACCGCTCCGGCTTTGCTGGTCATCTGGGCTGCTCTTTTTCTGGGCGAGCCGCCACGACCGGTCGGGCTGATTGGTATCTCCCTGCTCATTCTCGGCCTGGTTATTGTGGGGGGCGGTGCGGTCTTATTCCGTCCAGGCAAGGTTGCATTTAGCCCCAAAGGGATTATAGCCGCGCTCGCCGCCGCGAGCTGTATCTCCATTTATTCGGCTATTGATGGCGCGGCGGTGCGCATTGCTCCAGCCGCTCCTTATACCATCCTGGTGCTGGGCCTGTCTGCCTGCCTCTTTGCTCCGGCGGTTTTCATGCGCTATGGCGCACAGGTGATGTTTGCAGAATGGCGTCTTAACTGGCGGCGTATCATTCCGGTCGGCCTTGTTCTCATCCTGACCTATGCCATTGTGCTTCAGGTGTATGCGATATCGCGGGTCAGTTATGCCGGATCGATACGCGAGGTCAGCGTTGTGTTCGCGGCCCTCTTTGGCTGGCTCTGGTTGGGGGAGCGTTTCGGCCCCTTCCGCACTATTGGCTCCCTTTTGATATTCGCCGGCATCGTGGTAATTGCGGTAGCGGGCTAAAGCTGCATCTAAGCCCTACCTCGTAACGTGTTCTATACAGATTTATTCGCTCTTGTCATAAAATATAAGGAGTGAGAGTTGTATGGAGCCGTCAGCACATTCACGGGCAGGGCAAGTATCTGCCAATGATGCTGTGGTGCGAAGTGAGACAAAGCAGAGGAAGCGCCGCCCTCTTCGTGTGAGCTCAATCGTGCTCTGGTTTGCAGGATTGGCATTGCTGCTGGTTGCCGGTTTTATCGTGCATAATCATCCCGCCACCTGGCCGCTCGAACGGGAGGCCGTCAACGCGATCCAGGGACCACACCCCGTTCCCTGTCCTGTCAACTGGCATGCGAACCTTTGGGAGAGTCAGGTAGCCTACTTTATCAATACGTTGAATGATCCCATTGACGCAGTTGTCATTCCCATTGGCTGGATGATCGTCGTCATGCTCTTTCGCCTGATTTTGCAGGCGTTCTCTCTGGGCATAGCTGTCCTGACATCCAGTTTTTGGTGGTTAGGGATTGAAATCCTGGTGAAACGTCCGCGCGCTACGGCTCAGGATGGCGTTTGTGTTCACCGTGCGATTAATGCATTTAGCTTTCCATCGGGCCATGTGATCCATGATGTGGTCCTGTATGGCTTTCTGCTGTACCTGAGCTTCTCTGAGCCAGTGCGTTGCTGGCGGTACCGCTGGCTCTTACTTCCCCTGCAAGTTGCGATGGTGGTCTATATGCTCGCTGTTGGCTACGCGCGCTTGTTGGCAGGGGAGCATCACCTGTTCGATGTTTTGGGAGGATACCTGGCTGGCTTGCTCTGGCTCTTCCTTTGCATCTTCCTGTATCGCTGGCTTACCAGTCTGATAGAGAGGCGTCATCTTAGAAAAAAGTCCCAGGCCAACGCGTAACGGCTTGGCCCGGGACTCAATGAGTTTTGCTTGCGCCTAGATGTGCAGCGTCATCCGGTTTTGCCACGGGTCGGCGACGGTAATGCTCGTTCCATCTTCCTGGAAGGGGATCTGAGCTGCTGTGAGCCGTGCCTGTACCTCTTCCAACGCTTTGCGGTCAGGGAGGAGGACCTCAAATGAGCTCAAACCGGCAGTATGTGCGGGCGCGGGTCCTGCGCCACGCGATTCCCAGGTATTCAGACCAATGTGATGGTGATAGCCGCCTGCGCTCACAAAGAGCGCACCGGGAACCTGTGCTGTAATATCAAAGCCTAGAATAGTGTGATAAAAGTGCTCAGCCTGTGCGATATCGCCCACGCGCAGATGCATGTGTCCGATGCGGGTGCCGGCTGGCAGTCCAGTCCATCTGTGGGTGGACTGTTCGCCTTCGGCGAGCATGCCCTCCAGGTCCACGCGATTGCTTGCCATCTGGACCCTTCTTTCCTCAGACCAGTTCCAGGTGTCGCGTGGACGATCCCGATACAGCTCAAGCCCGATGGCGTCCGGGTCGGAGATGTAGAGGGCCTCGCTCACCAGGTGATCTCCCTGACCAATCTCTATCCCCGCCTCGATCATACGCGCGAGGAGCTGGCCCAGTTCTGCCCTCCCGGGGAGTAAAATAGCGATGTGGTAAACGCCAGCGAACTGCCGAGGCTGTGGCTGCGCCCCTGGCTCTTCAGTAAGGATGAGGAGCGGTGTCATATCCTCAGCCCCAATCACCACACTTTCTGAGGTTTGTTCAAGGCGTCGGAAGCCCAGGACATCTTCATAGAAATGAAGGGAGCGGTCGAGTTGGGCGACGCGCAGGGTTGCAGTTCCTATCCGGGTATCTGGATGGATCGATTGTGAGGTGGATTGTTGTTGCATGGTATGCTCTCTGTTCTTCTGCTAGCGAGGAGGTGCTGTCTCCTCTTCTTTCCGCTTATTACAACACCTTGCGGATAAGTTCATATTCCCACCTGAAGTACAGGATGGCGGTCATGTAAAAGGTGCTGGAAGAGGCAAAAATGGTAAGAGCCATGTCATAAGGCTGTCCACGCTGACATCTTATGCCATGACTCGTATGGGGAATAGGTCACTTTACAATGACATCTGTACTAAGGCAAAAGTCAGAGGTTATTCTGAAATGCTCGCGCCAGGATAATGATGACGAGAGAGAAAACCGTGAGGATCGACAGTGCAACTACGCCTATAGCTAGAACAGTGAGGTCGAAATCGATTTGAAAAAGGGCTACAGCGAAAAAGACCCAGAAGGCGACAAGGGCCAGGGCGAGATAGTGCCAGGCTCGGAAGCGTCTGATCGGCTTACTGACACTGACTATTTGAGCGCTGGCCACAGATTGATCAGCACTTTTTTGATAGAAAGAGACGACATTGTTGTAAGCGGACTTCACAAAAAGCATCATGGTTGGTCACCCCTTTTTCCTACTGTGTTGTGCTTGCACGCACTTCCATTGAGCAGAGTAGCTCTAAGGCACGTCATACTTTTTCGTCAAAATCGTACTGACCTGTGTTTGCCTCCCCAGGCGCTAGACTAGTTGAAAACCGCTGGAGGCGGGGGCAGGAGGCGACCGGCCTCCTGCTGGGGTGTAGAATCCCCGTCTCCTTTCTTACCGCGAGTGTCGTAAAAGGTACATTCTCATGAAAAACGTGAAGTATGGGTAACAGACGCGAATGGCTCCTTTCTAGCCACTATAGATACTCACTTTCCTGGCGTGAGGCGTCCAATCTGGTTGCCTGTGAACTCGGTGAACCAGATCGTGCCGCCAGGCCCAGCGGTAATCCCTTTAGGCGATCCAGAAACTGAAAACTCGGTAATTGTACCTGAAGTTGTAATATTGCCGATTTTGTTGCCGTCAAACTCGGTGAACCAGATCCCGCCCGTTCCGGCGGCCATTCCCATCACTCCGCATTTCTGCGTTGGGAGAGGAAATTGCGTAACCTTTCCTTGAGGCGTGATGCGTCCAATCTGGTTGCTTGAACTCTGAGCAAACCAGAGATTGCCATCGGAGCCCGCGGTGATCCCTAGAGGGAGGGTCGTGGGAGCCGACAGCGGGAATTCGGTGGCGGTTCCTCCTGGCATAGCGCGTCCAATATTGCCTGTTGCTCTATCGGTGAACCAGAGCGCCCCGTCAGGTCCTGCGACCAGCCCTTCAGCCAGGGATGGCGTTGCCATGAGAGGGAACTCGGTAATGGTCCCATCAGGGGCGATGCGTCCAATAGTGCCACCAATTTCCGCGAACCAGACATTACCATCAGGACCTTTCGTAATCCCTCCGGGGAGTACGTTAGGGGTTGGCAAAGAAAACTCGGTGATGGTTCCCGTGGGAGTGATGCGCCCGATTTTTCCTTCAAGCTCAGTGAACCAGACGTTGCCGTCGGAGCCGGCGGTAATGCCGGAAGGAATGCTGTTTGCGGTGGGGATGGAAAACTCGGTAATAGTCCCCTGAGGAGTGATGCGCCCGATCTTGTTGCCAATTTTCTCAGTGAACCAGATGTTGCCATCGGGTCCTGCGACAATGCCGTCGGGGGAGGAGCCGGCGGTGGGCAGGCGAAACTCGGTGATCGTTCCCGTTGCTTTAGCCGGCGGAGTGTTATCGGAACACGCCGCCAGGAATGTCAGGCTCAGGAGAAGGAGCACCGGAATGATCACGCTATAGACACGTTTTCCTATGTATTTGGGCATATACTAATCCTTTTGTACTGCTCCAACATCTATCGAACTTTTCTACAAGGTTGGTTATCCTGAAAACGTTGGGTGGTGTGTGACATTCCAGCAATTTGTGCTAGCCAGTGACAGTAACCGTCATGGTCATCGTGTTTGGATGGAATGTGCAGGTAACATGGAAGGTACCAGCCGTGTTCCAGGGGGGTGATGTCCATGATTTGCCAGTGCCAACAAGCTGTCCTCCGCCGAAGTCTGGCGCGCCAGCTTCCGGCGCGGCTTTGCCGTTGGTCCCATTAACCAGATTATGCGCCGTGCCGCCAGAGTCGGTCGTGAAGGTGATGGTGCTCCCTTTAGAGATCGTTATAGAGGATTGGTCAAACGATGTTCCTCCCATTGTAACAGTGCCGTTGGTGGGCGCTGCCGGGCCTGAGCCGCCGCAGGCGACCAGGGTTGAGAGCGAAAGCAGCAAAGTAAGAACGACGAGAAACGTTATCTTCTTCATCTAAAGATCCCTTCTTAATGATCAGGTGTGAACGCAGTTTTGTGCCTGATGCTCATCCAGACCTGGATGAGCATCAGGCGAAGCTGAGTTGAGCTCAGGCCAATGTGCTCCTTTTTACGGAGACACAATATAGAAACCGTTCATGCCGCCCATGCCGGGTCCCATCACATGTATCGGCACATGGCAGTGATAGTACCAGGTACCCGGAGCATCCTCAAGGAAATCGAAAGTATGGGCGGTGCCAGGGCCAATCACGACGGTATCGGTAAACTCTCCGGCGTAATTCCAGGTATGGGCGTGTATGTGAAATGTATGGAAGTCGTTGCCCAACGAGACGACTCGCCAGCGCACACGCTGTCCCACTTTAGCGCGCTTAGTAGGAGTATTGCCCAGATAAGCAAGGCCATCGAAGCAGTGGAAATCCTGGCTCAGCCCGGGGATGTCGGCTGAGGAGAAGGTGTGCCAGATAGTCGTAATTTCTTTATCAATCGGCGGGGTGTTGGCATCGGTAATGACTAACATGCCAACCAGACCAAGCTCGGCGCCAGCCTCCATCACCGGAGAGCCTCGGCCTGGATCGAAGTGCTTGGAGTGATCGTGGTAGGGCCAGGTCCCCACTGAGCGGGGAAGAGCTTTCCATTCATAGGTGTAGGTATCGCCGACGTTTACCGCAGTGCCTGGTCGATCCCTGAGCATCCAGGACCAGCCGCCGTCACTTGACTCTGCATAGCCGAGTGCGTGGATGGAAATGCTATGTGGCACTTTATAATAGGTGTCCATATTGCGGTAATGAACGCGGAAGGTATCACCGACCTCTCCACGAAAGATAGGGCCGGGGATACCAGTATTGGTGCCAATATCGTCATTGCCTGGCAGGGGTTTGCCGAAACCAGGGGTGAATGCGCGGAAGCCAATGGCCCAGAAACTGGTCTGATTAGCCATATAGGTGTTGCCGGTCTGGCCGTCCACGCCGGTGGGAACGATATTATGGAAGAATGAATCTGATTGCACCCAGTATTCGCGTAACTGCCCTCCGCGTGGAAACTCCACGACTGTGGGGCTGGTGGTCGCCGCGGCAGCAACGCCGGAAGGCAGAACCAGACCGCCTAAAGTGCTCAGAGAGGCAGCCCCAACGGCGGTCCCAGCCCCTTTCAGGAGGTTGCGGCGCGTCAGGCCGCTGCCTTCCTCTGGGGTGGCGGGCGTGGATGGCACCTGCCCGGAGTTGCCAGGCGTCGGGGACGAATGTGGTACTTGCTGGGTCATGTATGGATTCCTTTCTGAGACTCCCTGATCGCTAGCTCAGAGATTCTCTTTCTCACAAAGGTGAGGTGTTGGCCTCATGCCTAATATGACAAGGAGCCCTTCCCTTCAACAGCCATATTACCCGTATTGTCGCCTTGTCAAGGTAAGCAGACGATTACTTGTTTTGACGAGCGTAGTAAGCTTCCGAATAGTATGTGAGCAGACTGCGCTTCCAGGGAAATGCAGATCTGCCAGAATTTCTGTGGCACCAAGCAAGAGAGGCGATGAGCAGCAAGGCGTCTCGCTCTCTACCTCTTTATTGCGTACACCAAGACAAACAATTGGTTATCGGGAACAAACATCGTGAATTGGAGCCTGGGAGGGTTCACCCCTTTCTCATGCTCGTACCCCGAAAAAGGGAAAGTTACCAGACACTGGGACGACTCATAACAGACTTGCCTCCAGAGAGAGACACACCAGGATAGCACCAATCCCGGGGGTATCGAGTCAACAACTACATAAAAAATTGATCTACAAGGGCCATTGGAGAGCCTTACCCTCCGATTTTCCATTTTCTAAAGATAGAGTTTTACCTTCCTGAAAATGGAATTTTTCCCTTATAGAACCTAAATGGCACCCTAGAAAAACGCCCACTGCGAAAAGCACCAATGCCTTGGGAGATAATGTGGGCGAGGGCAGCAAATGCATTTTCAAGTGCATTTAAAGCAAATACGCTGTCCAGGTTTTTACATAGATCAAGTTTAAAACAAAATTGGTATGTTGTCAAGTATAAAATTGGTGCGTTGTCAAGCCAGGTCATACTTTTGAGGTAGCAGCACGCTTGCTTACTCAGAATACTCGCCTTCGCCCAAAATAGGTGTCAGAATTCACAGTAGGAGGCTTCATGAGCAAAAAACATAAAAAGAAGCTTCCTCATTTTTGCGGATCTCTGCTTGCTTGTAAAGAAAAGATGCACTCTCTTCTGGTGAACTCTCTCACGATAATTGAAATGGTAGCGTTTATTTATATGGAAATAAGTTCTTCTATTGGAAAATAGTCATGCGAGTACGTTGATGAATGGACGGGAGGAGCTCCCTCACCGGCTTCCCATCGCATAAAAGCGGCCCCGAGCGCAGTTGTTCCAAAAATAGGCTGGCTGTACGCATCACTTTTTCCTCACCTGCTCTTTGCTACCACTCTTTAGGAGGTAGCGGTACCTCAATGACAGTAGGGTGCGTGCTGTGTATGGCTGTGCTGATGGCATCGCGTAACGCTGTTGGATTCTCCGCATAGATGCCATCAGCGCGGAAGGAGCGGGCCATCGCGACGTAGTCGGGAGCCAGCAGATCCGTAGCGATATAGCGCCCACCGAAGCGCCTGCGCTGATCGTTTTTGACCGCGGTATAAGTTGAGTCGTTGAAGATCACGACTACCACCGGAATCTGCTCCTGGACGGCGGTTGCCAGCTCGCCCACGTTGAGCAGGAAGCCGCCGTCGCCACAGAGCGCGACAACGGGACGGTCAGGCGCTGCCACTTTTGCGCCAAGCGCCAGGGGCAAGCCACAGCCAATGGTGCAGAGTTCTGCGGGATGAATGTAGGTGCGCGGCTCGTACACCGGCAAATACTGCTCGCTGGCATAGCCCAGCATCGTCATATCTGCCACTACAATGCCGTTGCGCGGCAACCCTTCGCGTACGCCGTCCAGCAGGTGGATAGCCTCTCCAAAGATGCGTCGGGTCCGCTCGCGCATCGCCTTGCAAACTGCTGCGACCTCGGCGGCTGGCGATGGCCGTTCGCCGGGGTTGTCTTGCAGCGCATTGAGCAGAGCTTCGAGCGCAAGGCGAGCATCCCCGACGATGCCGAGTTCAACGGGATAATTGCGCCCGATCTCAGCCGGATCGATATCGATCTGAATGGTATGGGCGGGGAGAAGAAGTTGTCCATTGGTGCGTACCGCTCCGAGCTTGCTGCCTACGACGAGCGCGACATCGGCAGGTTCAATCAAGGCGCGTAGCTCGCTCGGCACGTAGCCTGCCGTTGCAACGGCAAGCGGATGATCTGTTGGTGCGGCGTCATGGCTCTTACCACCGATCAAGATAGGAGCCTGGAGCAGTTCAGCCAGTTGGAGCAGTTGGCTATTGGCGTTGGCGAAGGTGACGCCTGCTCCGGCGACGATCAGCGGTTTTTTGGCGGCGCGCAGCAGGGCAGTTGCAGCCATAATGGCACTTTCGGCGGGGCGAGGTGGTTCGAATGTGGTTGATGTGGGAATGTCCATGTCGGCTGCGACTTCCAACAAATCGAGCGGGATTTGCAGGTAAGCGCCGCGAGATCGCCCCAGATGCATCGCGCGTAAAGCGTCGTGAAGCGCATCGGGAATTTCCTCGACATATTCTACCGCGCGGGCCCAGCCCGCCAGTGCCTCCATCGCGCCAAGCTGATCTTTCAATTCATGCAATTCTCCGCGTGGGCGTCCCCGCGAGGATCTGGGCAGATCGGTGCTAATCACCAGCAGGGGGATCGAATCAGCATAGGCGCTGGCAACGGGGGTGGCGACGTTAGTGACCCCTGGCCCTGTAATCGTACACACGACTCCCGGACGACCGGTTGCGCGGGCGTATCCCTCGGCCATAAAGCCAGCTCCCTGCTCATGGCGCGCGAGGACATGGCGGAAGCCGGATTCGCCGCGTAGCACATCATAAATAGGTAGTGTATGTACGCCAGGAATGCCAAAAATAGTATCGATACCATATGCGCGTAATGTGGCGATTATTGCCTGTGCGCCGGTCAGGTGCAAGCGGTCCTTCACAACTCGATCTGCTCCAATCTTCATAAACAAATGTATACATAACATGCATCCATTTGCAACAAATTTTGTTGTTGCTGCTTCAATCCCAACTGCCGCAATGCCGAAGCATTGGGGTCTTACGTCAAGTCCACAGCCAGGTTACCGTCTTCGTCCGAGCCAGTACCGCCGACGACGTGATCAATCAGCCCGATCACGTACAGGGCTTCGCACAAAATATTGAGCGCGGCGTTATGA